>ERZ779671.725-NODE-725-length-15952-cov-2.554822_pt1 | contig 15952 bp, 16 predicted proteins | sample MGYA00511074_ERZ779671 | MGnify/ENA primary metagenome ERZ779671 (study PRJEB29588, sample SAMEA2158454) | human gut metagenome | biome: human gut; feature: human-associated habitat; material: faeces | place: Denmark | collected 2008/2010 ... | reverse complement strand
ATTATCCGACTGCGGCGGACATCTTAGCGATATATTTCTCCGCCACAGCACGACTTACTGCTTAAGCATAAGTATACCATACCCTGCTGTCGATTTTGTAGTTTTTATGTTAAGTTTTGCTATCCTATTAACTTTTTATTCTCTAAAAGGGCATATAACTTGTTAAGAGCGTGCCTTTCTATACGGCTTACATAACTGCGGCTTATGTTTAACTTTGCCGCAAGTTCATTCTGGGTCATTTCCTTACTTCCAAACAGCCCAAATCTTCCTATTATTATCGTCTTTTCCCGCTCTGTCAATATATTCTCCATATTGTCATATATGCACTTTAACTGCTCTGCTGTAAGCATCTCGCCTACATCATCTCTTGTTTCATCACCGACAACATCTATAAATGTTATATCATTGCCCTCTTTATCCGTGCCAATCGGCTCATATAAGGACAGCTCCTGCATTTTCTTCTTATCATTTCTTAACATCATCAATATTTCGTTATCTATACATTTTGCCGCATATGTCGCAAGACGGATTTTCTTATCAGGGTTAAAGGTATTAACCGCCTTTATCAGTCCTATTGTTCCTACTGATATTAAATCCTGTGTATCTTTCTCTGCACAAGCATATTTCTTAATCATATGTGCTACAAGGCGCATATTCTTCTCTACAAGTATATTCCTAGCCTCTATATCCCCATTACGGCTTCTTATTAACATCTCTTTTTCTTCCTGCTCTGATAATGGTTTCTCAAACACCTTCAAGAAAAAGCACCCCTACACATATTTCTATATTTTATGCGTAGGACACACCTTTATTGCATATCCATATAATTTATTGCATATTGCTCAAGTGTGCATCATCGGCACATAGTGCCTTTTATGCAACTGGGAATTCCTATTACATAAAAATACGTCAGTATGGACTATTCATTCATACTGACGCACATAAATCTTAATATATTATTCTTCTTTTCTTCTTAAAATGTCATATCTTTCAAGTTCTACACCAAGGTCAATATAAAGCTGCTGTTTAGGATGTGGACAGCTTTCCATATCAACGCCCTTTTCGTCAGTTATCCGCTTAACTGTAACTAAAAGATTAGTTCCGTCCGGCTTCATAACTTCAATCTCCTCACCAACCGAGAACTTATTACGCTGTTCTATATTGTAAAGACCTTCTTCGTTCTTATCTCCTACAATTCCAAGATAAGTGTATTCCTTAATGTATGTGTTGCTTTCATATATCTGTGTATTTTCATCTGGCTTTCCAAAGAAGAAACCTGTTGTATACTGTCTGTAAGTACATTTGCTTATCTCTGACTTGTAAAATGGAATTCTTGACTTATAAAGTTCTGGGTCTTTTAAGAAATCATCAATTGCAAGTCTGTATGTTCTTGCAACTGTAGCTACATAAAGGGCTGTCTTCATTCTTCCCTCTATCTTAAAGCTGTCAATTCCTGCCTCTATAAGCTCTGGAATATGCTCAATCATACATAAATCTTTAGAGTTAAAGATATAAGTTCCTCTTTCATTCTCATATACAGGCATATATTCGCCTGGTCTGTTCTCCTCAACAACAGCGTACTTCCATCTGCAAGGATGTGTGCAGGCACCTCTGTTAGCGTCCCTTCCTGCCATAAAACTGCTAAGAAGACATCTTCCTGAGTATGATATACACATAGCACCATGTATGAATGTTTCTATCTCCATCTCATCAGGAATATTCTTTCTTATATTCCTAATCTCATTCAATGAAAGCTCTCTTGCTGTTACAACTCTCTTAGCACCCTGTTTCCACCAGAACTGGTATGTCATATAGTTAGTATTATTAGCCTGTGTGCTTATATGAATATCTATATCGTGAAGTTCTTCCTTGGCAATTGTGAACATTCCCGGATCAGATATAATAACTGCATCTGGCTTTATAACATCAAGCTCCTTAAAATATTCCCTTGCTCCGTCAAGGTCATAGTTATGTGCAAGTATATTAGCTGTAACATACACCTTAACATCTCTTTCGTGGGCAAATTTAATTCCTTCTACCATATCCTCTTTTGAGAAATTCTTAGCCTTAGCTCTTAAGCCAAAAGCCTCTCCACCGATATATACTGCATCAGCACCAAATATAACTGCAATCTTCAATACTTCAAGACTGCTTGCTGGTATTAAAAGTTCAAGTTCCCTGCCATTATAATAATGTCCTGCCATATTATTTTCCTCCATTTATTTTTTAACGCTCAATGTAATTCCGTCTCCAATTGGTACAATTGAAGTTATAAGATTATCATTATGTGTAAGCTCATATACATACTCTCTAATTCTTGTATGTATTGTCCTGTCCCTCCTTGTGACAACATATCTGGACTCTACAAGCTCACCCTCCTGAAGTATATTATCTGTTATAAGAAGTCCGCCCTTAGGCATAAGCCTTAATATTTCAGGCAGATAATTAATATACTGTCCCTTGGCGGCATCCATAAATATAAAATCATATGGACCTTCCAGCTCTTTTAAGACTTCCATAGCATCGCCCTCTATAAGCCTTATACAATCCTCTTTTCCTGCCCTCTTGAAATTATTGCGGGCTATAGGTATTCTTTTATCATAATTCTCTATTGTATCAATTATACAACCCTCAGGCATATTCTCACTCATAAGAATAGATGAGTAACCTACAGCAGTGCCAACCTCCAGAATTCGTTCCGGCTGTTTTAATGCAATCAGCTCTTTTAACAAGAATCGACTGTGGCTGCTTTAATTCAAGCAGCACCTTTAGCAGATTGCCCATCTCTTTTCTAATAATCGGGACATCGTCCTCAATTGCTTCCTTTTCGATTGTATTACAGATTGGTGAATTACCTCTATCAAGAGAATTAATATAAGCTACTATTCTTTCGTTGACAATCACCTTAGTAAACCTCTCATTAATATTTATTCACTATCAGCAGTATCAGTTGTGCTGACGCCAGCTAATATCTTCATCATATCTGTTGGCTTCATACCTGTATTAAGGCTGTATGTTCCTGCCTTAAACTTATCTTTATAATCAGATAACTTTACCTGAAAATAAAATATTTTCTCATCACTAATAAGACCTTTTTCATATAACTGGCTGGCTAACCTCTTAGCTGTTACACCATCAGCTATTGTCACTTCAACCACTTTGGCATTATCAACTGTGTCCACCGACTTCTCATTAAATATATTGTTACCAAATGTATAGGCTTTTGTTCCAAACATAACAACCACTACTACAGCAATTGCAATAAACAATGCATTAAGTGACAATGAAACAACCATTCTTATAGATTTATTATTCATAATCAAATATCCATTCCCATCCGACTAAATATAGTTATGATGATTAATTATTCAAGAAATCAACATCGAATTCAATTGTCTCAACTACAGTTCTGCATATATCCTGAACCATACGGCACAGACAGACCTCAGACAGCAGATATCTGTTGACCATATCCTGTCTTCTCATATCTGCATATCTGTTATTAAGATCCTCCTGTGCGGCAAATATATCATCAACCTTACCACTATTCTGTATATCAAAATTCTGTCTTCTGAACTCATCAATACTTCTCTTTAAATTAGGGTCTTTATCTATAATAGCCTCTAGTCTTTTATATTCAATATATTCAGGGCTTTCTTTTATAGCTTTGCTTAGTTCAAGCTTTAACTGCTCAATTCTCTGCATTAATATCTCCCATTATAACTGATTACATCTGAGCTTCCATAATAATTGGAAGAATAACTGGATTTCGCTTCATCTTCTTCCACAAATATTCGCTTAGATCATCTTTGATAATGTTCTTAATCTTGCTCCAGTCAGTGATATTCTTATCAAGACATCTAAGAACAGAATCTGTAACTATAGCTCTTGCCTCATCAAGCAGTTCTTCTGCCTCTCTTACATATACAAAGCCTCGAGTTACAATATCCGGTCCTGCAACAAGCTGTCCTGTATACTTCTCAAGTGTGAGAACAACAATTATAATACCATTCTCTGCAAGATTCTGTCTGTCTCTTAATACAATATTACCTACATCACCAACACCAAGTCCATCGACAAGAATAGCTCCTGTGTGAACCTTTCCAACGATTGCAGCCTTCTCATCACTAAGTTCAATAACATCACCTGATTTGGCTATAATAACATCTTCCTTATCATATCCAAGTGACATTGCAACTTCCTTCTGTGCTATAAGGTGTCTGTATTCACCGTGTACTGGTATAGCATACTTTGGCTTAAGAAGTGAATATACAAGCTTTATCTCTTCCTGACAGGCATGTCCAGATACATGTGTATCCTGGAATATAACCTTAGCGCCCTTCATTCCAAGTTCATTGATAACTCTTGCTACAGACTTCTCATTACCAGGAATAGGTGTTGATGAAAATACAACACAGTCGCCCGGCTGGATAGATACCTTTCTATGAAGGTTAGCTGCCATTCTTGAAAGGGCTGCCATTGACTCTCCCTGACTACCTGTTGTAATAAGCACAATCTGCTCAGGTGTGTAATTCTTCATAGCCTCTGTCTCTATAAGAGTACCATCTGGAATATGAAGATATCCAAGATCTTCAGCAACATCTATAATATTGACCATACTACGGCCTTCTACGCATACTTTTCTTCCATATGCAACTGCCGCATTAATAATCTGCTGTACTCTGTCTACATTAGAAGCAAATGTTGCAATTATAATTCTGCTGTTCTTATTATCATTAAATATCTTGTCAAATGTACTTCCTACAGTTCTCTCTGACATTGTAAAGCCCGGTCTTAAAGCATTAGTACTATCGCACATAAGTGCAAGAACGCCCTTCTTTCCAAGCTCTGCAAATCTCTGTAAATCTATTGGTTCACCATTAACTGGTGTATAATCAACCTTAAAGTCACCTGTATGGACAAGAATACCTGCTGGAGAGAATATTGCAAGTGCAGCTGCATCTGCAATACTGTGGTTAGTTCTTATAAATTCCACCCTGAAATCACCAAGAGTAACTGACTGTCCATATCGTACAACTTTTCTTTTAACTTCACGAAGCATATTATGTTCTTTTAGCTTAGACTCTATAAGTCCCATTGTAAGACGTGTAGCATATATAGGAACATTAACTTCCTTTAATACATAAGGAATTGCTCCGATGTGATCCTCGTGGCCATGTGTAATAACAAACGCTTTAACCTTATCAATATTCTCCTTAAGATAAGTAACATCTGGAATAATAAGGTCAATACCAAGCATTTCTTCTTCTGGAAAGCTTAAACCGCAATCCACAACAACAATACTGTCATCGTATTCGATGGCAGTTATGTTCATTCCAATCTGTTCAAGGCCTCCAAGTGGAATCACCTTAACAGAACCGACATTTTCTTTTTTCATTAAGCACCTCATTCTTTATTCAATTATATAAGTTCAATATCATCATCCATAAGTTCCGCAAATATTCTGCTGATTGCATCAAATTCTGTATCGTCCTCAACAAATTCATATACTGCATCTGCATCTGCTTCACTTGATGTGTCTTTTAAAATGTAACATTCCGCATCTGTATCTTCTTCATCAGAAGAATCTGTTACTAATAAATAATTAACTCCATTCGCTCTTGTCTCTTCAATAATATATAATTCAACATTCTCGTTATCATCTGTAACAAATGTGAGCTTTTCCATATTAATTATAACCACCTTTATTAATTCATTTACCTGCCTGCATTAGCCTGACAGTCAAGATAACCTTGTAATATAAACACAGCAGCAATCTGGTCAATAACTGCCTTTCTGTTCTCTCTTCTTACGCCGCTTTCCATAAGTGCCTTCTCTGCTGAAACTGTTGTAAGTCTTTCGTCCCACATAATGACTTCAAGCCCTGTTCTTCTCTCAAGATTCTTAGCAAACTCTTCACAGGCTATAGCTCTCTCACCTACAGTATTATTCATATTCTTAGGGAGTCCGACAACTATCTTCTCAACGTCATTCTCCTCAATAATAGCTTCTATTCTGGCGTATGTCTTTCTAAGCTTATTCTCTTCTTTTCTTGTGATTGTCTCAACAGGCTGTGCTGTAATGCCAAGTACATCGCTTAACGCCACGCCCACTGTCTTTGTTCCATAATCCAATCCAATTATTCTCATAACTTAATTATAAACCCTTACCCTCTATGAAGTACTTGATAACCTCTTCTACAAGTTCATCTCTTTCTACCTTCATAATAAGGCTTCTTGCATTGTTATGACTTGTAATATATGTTGGATCTCCTGACATAATATAACCTACTATCTGGTTAACAGGGTTATATCCTTTTTCTTTTAATGCAAGATATACTTGTTCAAGTATTCCTTCTACTGATATTGTCTTTTCTGGCTGTGTTCTAAAAAATTGTGTATTATTATCTATCATATCTACCACGTCCCTTTCGTATACCTTATTATAATATAACATATCATCAAATAAAACAAGAGAAAAATCAAAAACCACCATCTGATGAATAACATAATACTATCATTCATCAAATGGTGTTTAATTTGTTATACTATATAATCTTCCACTTAATATGTCAACATTTAATTCAATGCCGATACGCTGTTTTCTGGCATAATTCCTACTGATATATTAAGATTTCCATTTCTTACCCTTAATTCGTCAATGAAATCTTTTTCTGCATCATCATTTTTTAATCTGATTTCATATGTAAGCTCATACATTGTGCCCATATTAGTTGTCTTAACTTTATTTAATCTGTTCTCAGACGTGTATTTATCAAACAGATCATCAAATACCGAATTATAGTTAAGGCTTTCTGGAATAACAATTTTAAGCTGCTTACGTCCTTCATTCCTATCTGCAAAACCGAATGCTGATATAAGTATTAATAGCAAAAGCATAACTGCTGTAAATGCTGCTGCAAATGTTACATATCCAAGACCACAAGCAAGACCTGCTGCCATTGTAAAGAACACAATTGAAATATCCTTAGCACTTCCCGGTGCACTTCTGAATCTTACAAGTGCAAATGCTCCTGCCATCGAAAATGCTCTTGCAACATTGCTTCCCACAAGAAGAATAACGACTGATACAACCGCTGGAAGCATTAAAAGACCAATTATAAAATTCTTCTGGTAACCTTCTTTTTTGCAGATGTACATATATACAATTGCAATAATAACTCCGATTACGATTGATGCACCTAAAGATATTGCCGCCTGGCTGATATTTATTGAATTATCCGCTGTTGATGTAAATATTGATTCAAACATAATATTGCTCCTTTTAATTTATACTTTTGTTATTAGATACATATTGCACTTTTTCCATACTGTCCATACTGACAGCCATATACATTACCGTATTCCTTTGCATATTCATTAGGTGCTATCTGGTTACTCAATTCCTCTGTATCTTTATCATAACCTTCAAGCACATATCTTTTATATTCTGTTCCATATTTAGAGAATGAAACAGGATATATATGCAGATCCGAAAGACATCTTGTAAACCACATCGGTACTGCACCGCTTATTTTAATCTCCATAAGATACAATCTGTCAGGAATAAGCTTGTTGCCATAGCTTCCGCTCTCAAGCCTTACATCGCCTCTCCTTGTTGTTATATTAGTATCAAATGTAACTCTGAAATCACCATCATTTTTTTCAAAATAAGCATACCTGTCATATGAAAGATATACCTTTGGCTTTAATGTATACATTTTCTTAAAATAATCAATCTCTTTAAGCACCTGTGTGTTAATACATTGTATGTCACTCTCAGGATACACATCACTTTCCATATACTTATATGCGTCTTTTAGTACAATGGATGTTCTGCGTTTATTAACAATGCCATTGTATTTCTTCTTAATCTCAAGAAATACCCTGTCTTCTCCACAAGGAGTGCCATAGCTTCTCATTCTGAGTTTCTCCTTGTATACAGGCTTCTCAATTGAACTTCTTATAAGCCTGTTGTCATCAGTATCATAATAAATGTTACATATACTATAAAATTGTCCATTAAGATTATATTTATCCGGCTCCATATAATCATTTATTCGTTCAAGCAGCCTTCTGAAAGTGTGTTCATCAAGCATATATTTTTTCTCATATCTGTTGAATACTTCAATCGCCATACACTGGCCTCCAATCTTTCCTGCACATCTTAATATCCTCTGCAAGTTACTTCACAACGCGTTTTCCTGTGAACAATTGTATATTACTTGGAAATTGTGACCAAATGATGTAAAAAGTAAGTAAAAAATGTGATATTGCTGTGTATTCTGGCATTCGCAATCTTAATATCCCAACGTCTTAATTCTTTATGACTATATGAAATCACTCTGTCTTCTAAATATATCCATACAACTATATAAAGGAACAAAAAAATCCGGCAGTACACTGCTTAAACGCAACATACTGCCGGAGTATTTATAAGTATTAATCTTAATTCAACTGCTCACTAACTGGTCTATTCTGCCAATTAATATATACATTCTAGTAACCTACCGCTGGTGCGAAGGTTTCCTTAACTGCACAATACTTGTCAGCAAGGCATACAAGCCAGGCTTCCCTGCACATAGGTGGAACTATCGTAAGAGGAAACATATGTCTTGAGATTATATTTCTTTCTATATCGCCAAGATTATATTCCTTCTCTGCATTCCTTAGTGCTGTTGCAGGATGTGTAAAGCCGTGGAAATGATGTCCCTTTCTCTTTATGTGCCAGTCATATAAGAAATAATCGTGTAAAAGTGCTCCTCTTATAAGTGCTTTCTCATTCACCTTTAAATGAAAGAATTCTGCAAGCTTAAGACTTGCTCCTGCCACACCTACACTATGCTCATATACTGTTGTTAAACCGTGCTGTATAGCATTCTTCTCGTGTGCAAGATTGCCTTCCTGCTCTAATTCAGAAAGCACAAAATTAAAAAGCTGCTGTCTTTCTTCTGATAACTTCAATTCATTCTCCATTCTGATACTCAGCCATTAATCTTCATATCATATTAATATCCCACATACAATAAGTTACTTTATATGAACAGGAAATTCAAGTTAGTCTATATGAACCTTTCATCCCATCCGGCAACATTATAGCACACATATATTCATATAACAATATATTATTACACAATATTTATACAACAATATTTATATAATATGTACGTCCATCTGGTTAAATGGAATTTCTATGCCGTTCTTATCAAATTCCGACTTGTATTCTTCAAGAAGTGCAAATCTTGTATCCCAGTAATCTTCTGTCTTTACCCACGCTCTTGTCTCAAGTGTCACACAACTTTCATCAAGGCTCTTTACTATAACCTTCACTTCCTTATCCTTAAGGATTGAATTATCAGCTGCAAGAATATCACTTAATATATTCTTGGCAAGCTTTAAATCAGATGAGTAGCCTATAGACATCTCGATATCAAGACGTCTGTTATCTTCAGCACCCACATTTACAATATTAGAATTAGATAATGCACCATTAGGAAGCATTACCACCTTGTTATCAACTGTTGTGAGCTTAGTGTAAAGAAGCTCTATAGTTCTAACAGTTCCCTCAAGATTACCAACTACTATATAGTCACCAACCTTAAATGGCTTAAATATAAGTATAAGCACTCCGCCTGCAAAGTTAGAAAGCGAACCCTGTAATGACATACCTATTGCAAGAGCTGCTGAACCAAATACAGTTACAAGTGAAGTTGTCTGTATTCCAAGTTCATCAATAACCATAAGTATAAGCACTGAATAAAGTGCAAATCTTATTATTGACATTGTAAAATTAACAACACCTGGGTCTAAGCTTCCTTTATCAAATACTTTCTTTAAGAATTTCATACAAAGTGCTATTACTTTCTTACCAACAAACCATATGATAATAGCGAATAAAATCTTCCATATTCCAGTAAGTCCCCAGTGTGTAATCTGTTCAACTATACTTGTTATCTGCTCCATAACACATATGCGTATATCGTAAACACCTTATCTTTCATATTTACTAATATACTTTCTCCTTCCTTTATAATATTGCTGGTTCTCATACTATCCAGTTTTTTAATTTCCAATGTCAGGATTATATGTCTGTCCTGTCCCCATATGTTCCAGTTTATTTTTTAAGCTGACTTAACCTAAGCTTCATTTCCTCGTCTATTCTTTCGCTTTCCTTAACTGCTTCTAAAGCTTTCTTCTCAGCTTCCTTTCTTGCATTCTGTGCAAGCCTTAAGCTTTCCTTGGCTTCCTTCTCAGCATTTGCCGCCCTCACAGCCTCTTCTTCCGCCTTATCAGCAAGTTCTCTTGCTAAATCAACTCTTTTTTCTGCTTCAACCTTAGCCGCCTTAGCTTCATTTTTAATCTGGATTTCTTTAATCTCAATATCAGTATATGGTTCATACTTATATACAACCATTGCTGATGCTGGTATATCAACAAACATCTTATACCTATCATTGCTGTCAGCTTCAACCGCTGACTTCACAACAACAGCTTCCACCTTGCCATCACCGCCATATTCCTCATTGTCACTGTTAAATACAAGCTTGTACTTTCCATCCTTAGGTACATTTAACTCATAAGCCTTTCTTTCAACCGGAGTGAAATTAACTGCCACTATGTCCATATCATTATCTGACGAATATCTTGCATATGAATAAACTGTTAATTCTGCATTATAATTATCAACCCACTCAAAACCATCTGATGAGCTGTCTGCCTCATACATTGAATTATCTGTTGTATACAATGTGTTGAGTGCCTTTATATATGCTTTCATCTGCTTATACGCCGGTTCTTCAAGTCTGCTTAAAATCTGCATTTTATCATCATCTACAGACACTAATGCACCTGTATCATTGCCATAAGACACACATACTGGTCCTGGGTAAGTATATATATATCCTAATACTGCCCTTATATCAGAAAGTCTCTGCTTATCGTCATTGCCAGATACCATTGCATATAAAGTATCATCTTTTAATGCCTCGTAAGTAAGGTTGGTAATAAAATGTTCCTTATAATGATATAACATTTCATAAGTAACCCTGTTATACATTCCCTTTCTAAACAATGGATCCTGCTTTACAAACTCAAAGAATTCCTCATTAAAGCCATCATTTAACTTATAATCAAAACCAAGACTGTCCTCATTATCATTATTTCGTGTAACGTCTGACCACAAGCTCTTTTCATCTGCTATAGTTATCACGCCGTCATTTCTCTTATGGACATATTCATTCATCTGCTTTATGAATTCTATGGCATCAAGATTTTCATTGCCGCCATACATATTAGGCGTCCATTCGCCAGGATTCTTGCCATAATCAAGATATAACATCGTTGCTGTGTCTGTAATCTTAATTCCGTCTATATTATATTCATCAAGCCACATAGCTATAGCTGATATAAGGAAGCTTCTTACCTCGCCCTTCTCATAGTCAAATGTTGTTATATTCATCTGAGGCTTTTCAATTATCCTTGGCTTAAGATAACCATAACAGTCACCACCATCATAATTAACTATACTTCTTATATCAATGCCAAAATAAGCTACATTAAAATCAATAATTACACCTATTCCGTTATTATGAAGTTCCTTAATCATATGCTTGAAATCTGTAGCTGTTCCATACTGTGATGATGGTGCATAATAACCTGATGCACCATAACAATAACCTGTCTTTTCAAAAATACTGTCACTGCCCTTTATAAGAACATAAGTATATCCTGTATCTTTAACATACTCTGTAATATATCTGGCTATATCCATATAATTAACCTTAGCCTTATTCACAGGAATATTATCATATGCAATCTCAAGTATAGACAAAGGCTTATTAACACCCTTTATCTGTTTTCTTTGCTTTACCCATTTAACATTATCTTGTACAGCCTGTGGCTCACCTGTTACAGAGTGTGCATCTGCGTACTGTGTAATCTGTCTGGCATACGGATCAAGCTTTAATACAGTATTAGTACCTTTGAACTTTATCTCATACATATATTCCTGTCCAGCTTCAAGTTGTGGAATGAATATTTCATATATACCATTGTCGGTAATACGCTCCATCTGGTATATCCTTCCATCCCAGCTATTAAATTCGCCTACAACACTTACTCGTAACGCATTAGGTGCCCATGTTCTAAAAAGCACACCTGAAATGCCGTCTTTTTCGCACACCTTATTACCAAGAAGGTTATATGCATTGTATTCAGTTCCTGCTGCGAACTTGTTGAATATAACTTCTGACTTATCAAATCTGCCAAATGAATATGGGTCACGTAATCTTGTAATATGCCCATTCTTATCTTCAATATTAAGAACATATTTAACATTTTTCTTAATCGGTATTAATGCCGCAAAAAATCCAGCATCATCAACTTTTTCAAGTTGTATGGCTCTTTTTCTTTCACTTACTGATACACTTACAGATACAGCATCCGGTCTGAACACCTGTATAAGATACCCCTCTTTTACAAGGTGGCCGCCTAATATACTGCAAGGCTGACTGCTTTCCGAATACACAATTTCTTCAATCGCAGGCCAGTCCATAAGCTTATATAACTTATTATCCATACCCTTCTCCATTTCTATGGCTGTTTCTTATGCCATACGGTTCATCCACTGTTCAAACAACTTAGTCCATTCATATACTTCCGGCTGATAATGTTTGCCACCCTTTGTAGCAGTTTCTTTAGTTCCAAGTCCCAATCCATGACAGCCATCTGGAAATACATGATATTCAAACTTAACATTATTCTTTCTTAATGCTTCTACAAACAAAAGTGAATTCTCTAATGGAACAGAATTATCATCAAATGTATGCCATACAAAGCTTTCCGGTGTATCTTTAGACACCTTATTCTCTAATGATATATCATCTATATATTTATCATAGTTTTCACCAAGCAGCTTTACAAACGAACCCCTATGTGAATTTTCCCCAGCTGTTATTACAGGATAACCTAAAAGAAGTCCATCCGGTCTTACATATTCCTTATCACATCCCAGGTATTTTTTTGCAAATGATGCAACCATATCACCACTCCACATAGTACCAAGACATGCCGCAAGATGTCCTCCGGCTGAGAAGCCTGCAAGTATAATTCTGTCAGGATTAACATCCCATTCCTTAGCGTGATCCCTTACCCACTTAACTGTATAAGCCGCTTCATATACCTGTGTCGGATATACATATGGTGCAAGGCTGTATCTTAATACTACCGCATTATACCCAAGATCCAGCATTTTAATAGCCATAGACTCGCCTTCTCTTGGTGAATGATGGTCATATCCACCACCTGGACATATTATAACAAGTGGTCTGTTAAATGGGTCCTGATAATCCGGGTACATTTCTTTAATATATGTTGTTATTGTTGCTTTTTTATCCGGTGTCTTTAACCCAAGTTCCTCATATGGAAGTTCAATATCGTATACTTTATGTAACATAATAATCCTCTTTTCCATTCTATATTCTTTACATCTATTTTGAACCATATACTTATTCTTCAATCTTATGTATAAACAATCCACTTCTTAACTTAGGCTCAAACCATGTAGACTTTGGTGGCATAAGCCTGCCCGCATCGGCTACTGCAAAAAGCTCTGCTATGGAAGTTGGATACATTGAAAATGCCAGCACGCAATCAGTATGACATCTTTTCTCAAGCTCCAAAAGTCCTCTTATTCCGCCAACAAAATCAATTCTCTTGTCCGTCTTAGGGTCATGTATACCAAGTACAGGCTCTAACAGGTTATTCTGAAGTATTGCAACATCAAGCCCATCTACAGGATCATCTGATAATATATCCTTCTTAGCCTTAAGCTTATACCACTTCTCATCAAGATACATTCCAAATTCCGCCTTATAAGCCGGTTCTACTGCTGCAGCACTTTCTTCTATTTCAAACTTTTCTTCTATCTTCTTAATAAATTCTTCTTTACTGTAACCATTAATGTCTTTTACAACTCTGTTATAAGGCATTATCATAAGTTCTTCATCTGGGAAAAGAACTGAAAGGAAATAATTAAATTCCTCCTCACCTGTATAATCAGGGTGTTCTTCCCTTCTCTTTAAACCAACCTTAACTGCTGATGCCGCCCTATGATGTCCATCTGCTATGTAAATATCATCTATTCCTGCAAATGCTTTCTCAATATTTTCTACTGACTGTGCATTTGAAATCTTATACACCTGATGTCTTATGCCGTCTGGTGAGGTAAAACTGTAGAGCGGCTTTGTTTCCTTGGCTTTGGCTACTTCGTTTCTTATAACCTCATCAGCCCTGTAAGCAAGGAATATAGGTCCTGTCTGTGCAGAACATCTGTCAACGTGGTTAATTCTGTCCTGTTCCTTATCAGCCCTTGTATTCTCGTGCTTTTTAATAATATTGTTATTATAATCATCTATGGAAGCACAGGCAGCTATTCCTGTCTGTGTTCTGCCATTCATTGTAAGCTCATACACATAATATGCCTTATCTGTATCAGTAATAAATGTACCATCTGCAATTCTGCTATCCAAAAGCTCCCTTGCCTTGTCATACACACAGTCTGCATATGTATCTACACTGCTGTCAAACTGTGTCTCAGCCCTGTCTATCGCAAGAAATGACAATGGCTCACGTTCAACTTCCTTTAACGCTTCCTCTCTGTTGTATACATCATAAGGAAGTGCCGCCACTCTGTCTGCAACCTTTTCATCAGGTCTTATACACTCAAATGCTTTAATAACTGCCATACTGCCTCCAATCTGCCCTGCATAACAGGGCTTTATCTTATTTTATACTTAATTATCTTATTCATACTAACATTGTATATCAATAATTCGTATAACATATTATACAAATACACAGGTAGTGTCACTTTACCTAATGGCTGATATGTAATAATTCATGTGCCTTGTGTGATAATGGCTCACCAAAATAATCTTTGTAGCACTGCATTACTGATGGATTTTCGTGTGGAAATCTGAGATTATTCACTTTATCAAGTCCATAAAGCACCTTGCTTCTATTGGCTACTTTGTTATCATCATCTTTAATAGGCTGCCCACCACCATTAATACATCCACCAGGACAAGCCATAACTTCAACAAAGTCATAATGTGCCTTGCCTGTTGCAATAGCTTCCATAAGCTTTCTTGCATTAGAAAGACTGCTTGCAACCGCAACCTTAAGTATATTGCCATTAATTGTAAACTTAGCTTCCTTCCAGCCGTCAAGACCTCTCACACACTGGAAAGCATCAGGTTCTGGATTAGTCTTATTAACAAGGTAATAAGCACTTCTAAGTGCGGCTTCCATAACTCCGCCTGTAGCACCAAATATAACACCTGCTCCGCTTCCTACACCTAATGGGTCGTCAAATTCTTCTTCCTCAAGTTCCTGAACTTTTATAAAGAAAGACTTTAACATACGTTCCACTTCTCTTGTAGTAAGAACCGCATCAACATCTTTACCATTATCCCATGTACATTCATCTTTCTTGGCAAGACAAGGCATAAGTGATACACAGAATATTCTTTCAGGCTCTACGCCCAGCTTTTCTGCATAATATGACTTAGTCACCGCTCCAAACATCTGCTGTGGTGACTTTGCTGTTGAAAGCCTGTCCACATACTGAGGATATTCCTTCTTTATAAAGTTGACCCAGCCCGGACAGCACGATGTAAACATTGGAAGTCCTGACTCCTTAATCTCTGGAAGTCTTTCAAGAAGTTCGCTTCCCTCCTCCATAATAGTAAGATCTGCTGAAAATGTTGTATCAAATATGTAATCAAAGCCAATCCTTCTAAGTCCTGCAACAAGTCTTTTGGCTGTTGCGAAATCTTTAGAAAGTCCAAAGCCTTCACCCCACGCTGTTCTTACAGCTGGGGCTATCTGAACGACTGTTATAATATTCTCATCTTCAACTGCATCAAGAACACGGCCTACATCATCTCTTTCCC
>ERZ779671.717-NODE-717-length-16044-cov-3.535243_pt1 | contig 16044 bp, 12 predicted proteins | sample MGYA00511074_ERZ779671 | MGnify/ENA primary metagenome ERZ779671 (study PRJEB29588, sample SAMEA2158454) | human gut metagenome | biome: human gut; feature: human-associated habitat; material: faeces | place: Denmark | collected 2008/2010 ... | reverse complement strand
AGAATCGCTGCACAGGCTCCGATTGCAGTACGCAGCTGCAAAAAAGCCATTAACGATGGACTTCAGGTAGATATGGATCAGGCTATTGTAGTAGAAGAGAAACTTTTTGGCGGATGTTTCGAGACAGAAGACCAGAAAGCCGGAATGGGTAACTTCCTTGAGAAAGATAAAGAAAAGAAACTGAAGGTTGTTCCATTCAAAAACTGTTAAGTTAGATATTCCCTATGGGGATAAAAAATATATGGAGGTAATATTCAATGAAGGTTGGAATTATTGGTGCTGGAACAATGGGTTCCGGAATTGCGCAGGCATTTGCACAGACAGAAGGTTATGAAGTATATTTGTGCGATATTAACGAAGAATTCGCAGCAAATGGAAAAAACAAGATTGCTAAAGGATTTGAGAAAAGAATCGCTAGAGGCAAAATGGAGCAGGCAGATGCAGATGCGATCCTTGCTAAGATCACAACAGGTGTAAAAGATATCTGCACAGATTGTGACCTGATCGTAGAAGCTGCATTGGAAGTAATGGATGTTAAAAAACAGACATTCAAAGAATTACAGGATATTGTTACAAAGAAAGATTGTATCTTTGCTACAAATACATCTTCTCTTTCTATCACAGAGATTGGTGCAGGCATTGATCGTCCGGTAATCGGTATGCATTTCTTCAACCCGGCAGACCGTATGAAACTGATCGAGGTTATCGCTGGTGTGAATACTCCGGATGAAACTGTTTCCGCTATTAAGAAAATTTCTGAAGAGATCGGAAAAACTCCGGTACAGGTTAATGAGGCTGCTGGTTTCGTTGTAAACCGTATCTTAATCCCAATGATCAACGAAGCTGCATTCATCAAAATGGAAGGTGTTTCCGATATCGCTGGTATCGATGCAGCTATGAAACTTGGTGCTAACCACCCAATGGGACCGTTAGAGTTAGGTGATTTCATCGGTCTTGATATCTGCCTTGCTATCATGGATGTACTTTACAAAGAGACAGGCGACAGCAAATATCGTGCATGCCCACTGATCCGTAAGATGGTTCGTGGTGGTAACCTTGGAGCAAAGAGCGGCAAGGGATTCTATGTATACAATGCTGATCGTACAAAGACTCCGGTCGATGCTCAGTAAAATAAATATTTATGGAGGAAAATTAGATCATGGATTTCACTTTAGACAAGAAACATGAAATGGCGCGTTCCTTATTCAAGGAATTTGCTGAAACAGAAGTAAAACCGCTTGCACAGGAAACAGATGAGACAGAAGCTTTCCCGGCAGAAACGGTTAAGAAAATGCAGAAATACGGATTCATGGGAATCCCGGTTCCGAAAGAATATGGTGGACAGGGTTGTGATCCTCTTACATACGTTATGTGCGTAGAAGAGTTATCTAAAGTTTGCGCAACCACAGGTGTTGTTGTATCTGCACATACATCTCTCTGCATCGATCCGATCATGACATATGGTACAGAAGAGCAGAAACAGAAATATGTAAAACCACTTGCAACAGGCGAGAAGTTAGGTGCATTCGCATTAACTGAGCCGGGGGCTGGTACTGATGCACAGGGTGCACAGACAAAAGCTGTTTTAGATGGTGACGAGTGGGTATTAAATGGATCAAAATGCTTCATTACCAATGGTAAAGTTGCAGATGTTTATATTGTAATCGCTATCACAAGCATCACAGAGGATAAGAGAGGCAGAAAGAAGAAAAACTTCTCTGCATTCATCGTTGATAAGGGAGCTCCAGGCTTCTCATTCGGAACAAAAGAGAAGAAGATGGGTATCCGTGGATCATCTACTTATGAGCTGATCTTCGAAGACTGCAGAATCCCGAAAGAGAATCTGTTAGGACCGGAAGGAAAAGGTTTCCCGATCGCAATGCACACACTTGATGGTGGACGTATCGGTATTGCTGCTCAGGCACTTGGTATCGCTGAGGGCGCATTAGACAGAGCTATCGCTTATACAAAAGAGAGAAAACAGTTTGGACGTTCAATCGCACAGCAGCAGAATACACAGTTCAAGCTTGCAGATATGGCTACACGTATCGATGCAGCTAAGTATCTTGTATACGCAGCAGCTATGAAGAAGGCAGAGTTTGCTAAGAACCCTAAGGTTTCTTACTCAGTAGATGCAGCAAAGGCTAAATTATTCGCAGCAGAGACAGCTATGGCTGTTACAACAGAGTGCGTTCAGTTATTCGGTGGATACGGATATATCCGTGAGTACGATGTAGAGCGTATGATGCGTGATGCTAAGATTACAGAGATCTACGAGGGAACTTCAGAGGTTCAGCGTATGGTTATTTCAGGCTCATTACTCAGATAGTTAAGAGAGCTATCATAACTGTAGAGCTACTTAGAATAAATAAAGGAGAACAAATACATGAATATCGTAGTATGTATTAAACAGGTTCCTGATACAAAGGGTGGAGTAAAATTCAATCCTGACGGAACACTTGATAGAGCTTCAATGCTTGCAATCATGAATCCAGATGACAAGGCTGGTCTTGAGGCAGCACTTAGAATCAAAGACGAGACAGGCGCAAAGGTTACAGTTCTTACAATGGGACTTCCAAAGGCTGATGCAATCCTTCGTGAGGCAATGGCTATGGGCGCTGATGATGCAGTTTTAGTAACAGACAGAGTACTTGGTGGAGCTGATACATGGGCTACATCTACTACAATTGCAGGTGCATTAAGAAATCTCGATTATGATTTAATCATCACAGGCCGTCAGGCTATCGATGGAGATACAGCACAGGTTGGACCACAGATCGCAGTTCATCTTGGACTTCCTGTAATCTCATACGCAGAGGATATCAAGGTTGAGGGAGATTCTGTAGTCGTTAAGCGTCAGTACGAGGACAGATATCACGTAGTTAAGGCTAAGATGCCTTGTCTTATCACAGCTCTTTCAGAGTTAAATGAGCCTAGATATATGACACCGGGCGGAATCTTCGATGCATTTGACAAAGAGGTAACTGTCTGGGGCAGAGCTGACCTTAAGGATGTTGACGATTCAGATCTTGGACTTAAGGGATCACCTACAAAGATTGCTAAGGCATCTGACAAGGTACCTAAGGGAGCTGGAGAAAAGGTTAACCTTGATCCAACAGAGTCAGTAAACTATCTCATGGAGAAATTCAAAGAGAAACATATCATCTAGTATGGAGGAACCAAAAATGGGTTTAGAAGAATATAAGGGCGTATATATCTACGCACAGCAGGTAGACAATAAGCTTAGCGACATCGCCTTTGAGTTAGTCGGTAAAGCTAAAGAGTTAGCAGCAGATTTAAATACAGAGGTTACTGCAGTACTTCTTGGATCTAACGTAAAGGCTCTTGCAACAGAGCTCGGTGAGTACGGCGCAGACAAGGTAATCGTTGTAGACAATCCTGCACTTGAGACATACAGAACAGAGCCATACGCACAGGCTCTTGTATCAGTAATTAACGAGTACAAGCCGGAGATCATGTTAGTTGGTGCAACAGCTATCGGACGTGACCTCGGACCAACAGTTTCAGCAAGAGTTAAGACAGGTCTTACAGCTGACTGTACAAAGCTTGAGATTGGTGATTTCCCAATCAATGCTATGCCTGGACAGGAGCAGAAGCACAACCAGCTTCTCATGACACGTCCTGCATTCGGTGGAAACACAATCGCAACAATCGCTTGTCCTGACAACCGTCCACAGATGGCAACAGTTCGTCCTGGTGTTATGCAGAAGCTTCCTAAAGAGGCTGGCAGAGCAGCAGAGGTTATCGAGTTCAATCCTGCACTTGGGGAGAACAACCGTTATGTTGAGATCATGGATATCGTTAAGGCAGTTGGCAACGTAGAGAACATCATGGACGCTAAGGTACTTGTATCAGGCGGACGTGGAGTTGGAAGCGCTGAGAACTTCGAGATGCTTCGTGACCTTGCTTCATGCTTCAAGGGTGGTATGGTATCATGCTCTCGTGCAGCAGTAGAGAACGGCTGGTTAGCACAGGATTATCAGGTAGGACAGACAGGAAAGACTGTACGTCCACAGATTTACTTCGCAATCGGTATCTCAGGAGCCATCCAGCACGTAGCAGGTATGGAGGAGTCTGATCTCATCATCGCCATCAACAAGGACGAGGATGCTCCAATCTTCGATGTAGCTGATTACGGCTTAGTAGGAGATTTAAAGAAGATCGTTCCTCAGCTTACAGCAGCTCTTAAAGAGGCAAATGCTGACGCATAATCGCATAATAATGCAATAAAATTACATTACTAATACATTTAAACACAGTACTGTTTATCGCAGTGCTGTGTTTTTTTTGTGCATAAATATAGCGTAATCTTATAAATATAAAGAGTTTTTTGGGAAAATAAGTAATTTTCTTAATAAAAAACATCCGTGTGTAAATCGCAAAGGATTTGACTCGGATGTTTTATTTGGAAATTTGTTTGATATTAGAAAGCCCTAATATATAGTCAGCGGACACATTATAGTATTTACATAAAGCAAGCAAATGGTGAATCGGTAGTTCATTTGCTCCGCGCTCATATCTGGCATACATTGTCTGGGATGTACCCAGATAATCGGCTATTTGCTGTTGGGTTTTATCGCTATCTTCCCGTAGATTGCGCATTCGTTGAATGTAATCCATATTCCCCCTCCGTACATGTACATATAACTTAACATAATAAAGATGTTTACTATTGAATTTAGTAAATATTTGTACTATAATTTATGTAGGAAAGATGTCACAGGATTATAAAGAAAGGTAGGTATTAATATGGCTTTAATAAGATGTCCAGAATGTGGAAAAGAAATAAGTGATTCGGCACAAGTGTGTCCAAATTGTGGCTGTAAGACAGAGTTGGGAAATCAAAATGAAATTATGAAAACTTCTTTACTCGCGGATATAGGTTTTACAGTTTTAGGAATAATATGTGCTATATTTGCATTTGTAGCTTACTATACAGTTAGTACGGATGCATTTGTAGTGTTGATTATTTTGGCAGCTGTTTTATTTATTATTGGCTCAGTCTATGGAAGATTAATAAGAAAAAATAATAAGAAATAATATCTTTGAGAGGCGTAAGATGAATAAGAAGATAATAACTATAATATTTACTCTAAGTACTATGCTTTTTCTAGTTGGATGTTCTTTTACAAACAATGAATCAAATGGGAGTGATAAAAATTATACCTATAATGATTTAGACGAGAATCAAAAAGAAATCATAGATAATGTGTATGCTGAATTAGGTGATTGGGGATATACGTATGAGCCAAGTGCTATTCCGGCGAGTAAGATAAAGTTTTTTTATGAGGATTCGAAATTGATATTTGCGGCTTTTCATGATTATGGGGGTGGAAATGGTGGAGGCTCTTATTCAGTATATGAAATAGATGAGAATTCTGGAACTGTAAGTGGACATTCATATGACACGTTAAACGAAAATGATGTACTAAATAAACGAGTTTTAGCTGTGGAACTTTTATCGGGAGAAAGTTTTGATGTTGAAGCTTCCGAAGACTCGCAAAAAGATATTTTGGCAAATTCATATGGTAAAGCTGTAAATGAGTAATAATATGACTATAACTGAATTGGAGAAAATTAAAATGGGCTATTGCGGTAATTGTGGTGAAAAAATAGAAAAAGGAGCTAATTTTTGCGGTAAATGTGGTGCGGTTGTTGAGAAAGAACAATCAGAACATGTTTATGATGTTATAGCACCAAAGAACAATAGCGCTAGAGTATGGAAAATTATAATCCCTAGTCTTATTGTTGGAGTAATTGTAATATGGGGATTTATGCAATTGATGTCTGTATCGGATAAACCGTGTGACTGGTGTGGACATAGTCCGACTGTAGCATATAAAGAAAGCGATGGTTCTTACTCTTATGTTTGCAAGGAATGTAGAAAAAAATGTGCATGGTGTGGTAAAAAAGCCACACGACATTATGAGAATATGATGCATAAGGAAGTTTTTGTATGTGAAGAAACTTACAAGGAAATGCATGATGATTAACAAATGCTATTTGTGTAGGAAGGATGGTAAAATAATGAGGAAGAAAACTGTAAAAATACTTATGGGTATAGCGTTGATATCAACATTACTAGGAGCATGCTCTACAAATAGAAGCACACAGAATGAGCAGAAAACATTAAATACGGAAATATCTAAAATTGTAAAAAATCATTCAGAGAGTACATATGAAGAAAATACAAAGGAAAATACCGAGAAAGTAGTAGAGAAAAATACCGAAGACAATTTATATCTTACAACTGATTATAAAGTTGAAGATTATTGTAATGGATATTTTATTGTATCCAAAATGGATGGGAGATTGTTTGGTGTAATAAATTCTAAAGGTAAGGAAGTTATTCCATTAAAATATGATGAGGTGAGTTTTTATAATAGACAAGAGGTTGAGCAACAGGGAGCAGATACTTTATTGTTTCAAGCAAGCTATCAGGATGAAGATTATTTATTAGATACTGAAGGTAAGGAATTCGATTCAGAAATGGAAATTAAACCTCTTCTGGGGAAAATTGATAGTAGTATAAAATATTATTCTAGACCATTAAATATGAAATATGTTGATAAAGAATATACTAATGGAGATGTAGAATATGCATCAGGTAACGGAGAAATTAATTTTTATGATAAAAATAAAAGCAAGGTTGGAACGTTTTCGACAGGCTACCCAATTATAGAGTATTATCAATTAACAAAAGATTATTATTTAATTGATTCATATGAAGGAATTAACGATTATCATGTTTATCTGAATAATAAGGATAATACAACGATTTGGGATGGTTATGCAATTAGTCATTCTTTAAGAGTTAATATTATAGACAATAATGTATTGATAAGTGTTAATACACCAGGAGATGAAAAAATATATTGTTTGGCATCCGATGGTAGTATCTCTGAAGTGACCGGATATTATACAGATTATACTGGAATTCACAAAGGACAGAGTGAAAATAGACCAAGATATACAATTGGAAAAGATGATAATATTAAAATTAAAAGTTATGATGACACATGGTTGTTAGAAGGTGATGATATAGAAATATGTAATGATAGATATTTTGCATTGGATCCAATAAGTTCTGAAGGTTCAGTATGTAGATATTTCTTTCTAAAAAATAGTGATTCTAAAGTTGTATTATTAGATGCAGATGCTAATATTATTGATACTAATGATTTATTTACATGGGGGAACGATTATGAACCTTCACTTAAAGGGAGCTGTATATCTGATGATACTGTTATAGCTGGATCTGATGCATTATATATAGCTAGACAAAACGGTGATAAATATGAAGTTTATAGATTTGCAGCAGAAAAATAATCAGATATATGATATAGATAAATAGTAAAAAAGTGATTCATGATAAGTGTAATATTCCGTGAATCACTTTTTTATTAAATTAAGTGGTAGAAAAAATAGATTCTTTTATGGATGACTATACAGCAGATGAATATATGAGGATGAGAAATTTTCTATAGAATATGACATAAGAGAATTTATAAATCACTAACATGAAGCGTATCAGAAACTGATTTTGGATGTGCAAAATGAGATAAGTGAGGAGATATCAATAATGAAGAGAGTGATTAGTTTTTTTCTTTGCGCAATTATGCTAATGTCATCTACATATACGGCATTGGCTAAAGAAACAACTGATATATCTTATAATACGCTTTCTGTTGAGTTCTCGGATAACCTTGGAACAGCAGAAGATCTTAATGTAATGGTGACAGAAGAACATCTTTATGTAGATGCAGAACAGTTGGGAGATAGACTTGGTTATCAGGTTGAAGTTGGAAATGAATATGTAGCAATTTACAATAAAAATTTTAGTAATACAGTTCCTTATGGTCTTACTACTTTTTATTATGATAGTACAAAAGTAAGACATATGTTATTTAATAAAATGGTTGATTATGAAGCTCCATTTAAGATTGTTAAGAATTCTGATGGTGTGTGGATTCCATTTGAATTTAGTCTTTTATTATTAAATAGTTCTGATGTTGTGCTTGATAATCAGGTGCACATTGAAATGCCACAAAAAAATATCGTAGATATTTATATGGATATATTAAAAAATAATGATAGATATTTATTTGATTGGAAAAGCGATGCCGGTGCTTCAGAAGGTTCAATATTTGCCATGGGGACAGGAGCATATTTTGTTCAGGTATTTAGTGGTATTTTGGATAAAGATGGAGCGTCGTGGTCTCAATTAATAGATAGTTTTTACCTGAAAATGGATAGCTATGATCGAAAATATGCAGAGAGCTTTGCTAGAATGTTTTGTACATACTCAGATGAAGAATTAACTCTTAATGCAAAAGCAATGAAAGAGAAAATGAAACCTTTTAATGGTGATAATTGGGTTGCAAAATCAATAAAAAAAGTTGACGATATTATAGATGATAATATTGGAGATTTATCTGAAAAAACAGCTGATTTAAAGAAAAAAATTGATGTAGAAAATGGCACATCTGTAGCGAAGTTTAACAAATCATATCAAGAACTTGATAAAATGTGTAATACAGCAGATTATTTTTCAGATATGACAGATCCATTTTTAACCGCTTCAAAAGAATTTAAGAATGTTACCAGCTTTTTGGATGTATTTTATAAGATATCGGAAGTTATTGGTTATGCCAGCGAGTTTAAAAATCAGGACGAATTTGCAGTAAAATCATTAGATATATTAATAAAAAATTCTGATTCGAGCTGTGTTATGTCTAAGGCTATGAAAGATAGCATGGGAGATTACAAAAAGACACTGGAAACCGATATTGTAGCATATTCTGCGTATAATTATCTGATGAATAATATGACAGATTTATTTACAGATACTATAGATATATCAACTACAATACTGGATATGGATTCTAAGCTATACTTGTTAGCGTGGGATATTGCTAAAGGGGCGATTCCGCTTGTCAAAAATAGTCTAAGCAATACTGACTGTTTTTTACAGAGTATGTATGCGGGAATTATACAGTCTGACACCTTTAGCACATATATAAACAAACGAAATGTTGTGTTTGGAGATGCTAAGAATATAACACCGGAAAATCTGTATGAACTCTCCCAGTATTGTTATGCATATCTTAAAAGCTGTTATATAACAAGAGATGCAGCAGTAGGTTCATTAACTGAAAAAACAAAGAAAAATAACCCTACATATGAAAGCACACAGAAGATGGTAAATCAGGAAATTGCGGAATATTTGATTAAGCTTAAAAATGCTGATAAAACAAATAAGTATGGGTGCTATGGATTCTTGCCAGAAAACAATGAACAGTATTTGGGTGAGTATGATGATAGTTCAATTATAGATGCTGTGCAAAATAAAAGTGATTTGAAAGATTTTGTGGGAATATGGGTATTGGATAGTGTTGCAACAAATAAGAATAATGATCGATCTCTTAGTTTTATGTATGGAAGTGGATTAACACAGTATGGTGCTGATTTAGAAATTGATGAAAACGGCGATTTTTCGTTCTATATTGGAATAGGACTTGGTGGAAAGGGGGTATGTAGCATTGAAGATGATCATTTAAACTATAACATTAATATGTATGAAGAAAATCAGAATGTTCAAGATACAATGCTTATTGGAAAAGATAAAAAATATTTGGTAATGAAAGATATAAATGATAATTCATATAATCTTTATTGGATAAGAAAAGGCTCTCAAAGTGTTTATAGTGAGGTTGAAGAAGAAAATGTTGGAAAAGATGAAATAGAACTTTCCGGATATATTGGAGAGAACATATCTCAAATAGATCAAAACATAAAATTCACAATTGAAAATGAAGTAGATGCAGGAAAATTTAAACAAAATGATAATGTTTGTTTTGCTTGTCATAAGGACGATAGCATTAGAGAGATTGATATAACTGGCAATGGTGGTTATATGTTATATGGGATTAAATATAATATGGATGTGGATGGCGTAAGAACTATATTGAGTAAAAGCGATATCTGGACAATACAAAATTATCAAACAGATACTATATTTTGTAAAGATAAATCAAATACTTACTATTTTGACATTTATCTGGAAAATGGAAGTGTAAAATCATTATCTTTACATTCTGCGGATAGTTATTGTGGATACAATCATGCAGAATAAACTAATGCGAATAATCTTATTAAATGCATTGCATCTGCGCAAGTTTTGTTTATTAAAATACATAGTAAATCATTTCTCTTAGGAAGGAGCAGCAACATGAAAAAATGCAAATTTATAAAATCAGGAATAGCAATCGCGATTCTAGGATGTTCAATCATTTTTACAGCCTGTGACGTTAATACTGACAAGAAAGTAGAAAAGCAGGCAAACAAGGTGGTTGACGCAGTAGAATCCAAAGATATAACAAAACTAGATGCTATCATTAACGGAACCGATGAAATAAAAGCAGATGAGGAATTAAAAGATTTCTTCGAGACAGACACCGAAACAAATCAGAAAAATGGATTGATGTCTAAAATTATAAAGCATGACACAATCAAGGTGAAAAAGGTCGGAAAAGATACAGTTACATATAAAATAACAGCACCTGATTTTTCTAAGTATTTTACCGAGATGAAAAAGGGTGAAGTGACAGAGGAAAATATAGAATCATTTACAGATGATTATATTTCAAATGCTGAAAAAGTGACTAATGAAGTGGAAATTCCATATACATATAAGGATGGAATTTATTCAGCAGAATACGATACTGAGCAATTTGTCAATGCATTGACCGGCAATTTGGTTACTGCTTATCAGGAGCTAATGCAGGATGTACAAAAAGAGCTTAGTGAGGAGACTGGTGATGAAAAAAATAATTAGTATTTTGTTAAGCGCAATAATATTATTGACAACCGGCACAGCGTATGCGACAGAAACAAAAAGTGCTGATATTTCGTACAACACACTTCCGGTTGAGTTCTCCGATAATTTAGGAACAACAGAAAATCTGGATGCGATGGTAGATGACGGCCATTTGTATGTAAATGCAAAACAACTTGGAGAAAGGCTTGGGTATCAGGTTAAAGCAGGCGATGAGTATGTGGCTATTTTCAACAAAGAATTTAGCAATACTGTACCATATGGTATTACAACATTTTACTATGACAGTACAAAGGTTGGACATAGGTTATTCAACAAGATGGTAGATTATGAAGCTCCATTTGAGACAGTAAAGAATGCGGATGGAGAGTGGATTCCATTTGAATTCAGCCTATTATTGTTGAATAGTTCAGATGTTGTACTGGATAAAAAGATTCATGTTGATATGCCGGAGAAGAATATAGTTGATATCTACATGGATGTGTTGAAAAATAATGACCGTTATTTGTTTGATTGGGAGGCTGATGCCGGAGCGACCCCAGGTTCAATGTTTGCAATGGGGACTGCAGCCAATATGGTTCAGATATTTAATGGTGTGCTTGACTGGGATGGAGCATCATGGTGCCAGTTGATTAATTCATTTAGCATGGATTCGTCAAGTTATGATGCAAAGTATTCGGAATCATTTGCAAAGATGTTCTGTACTTATTCAGATGAAGAATTGAGTCAGGATGTAGATGCAATGAAGGAAAAGCTGAAGCCTTTTGATGGAGGTGAGTGGATTTCAGATTCAATGAAAGACATTGATGATTTGTATGATGATAAGATAGGAGATTTGTCCAGAGCAACTGCTGATTTGAAGAAAAAGGTAGTTGCTGAAAATAAGGCATCTATGATTGCATTTAACAAATCATATCAAGAGCTGGACGAATTATGTTCAAAAACAGATACTTTTAATCATCTGACTAATGTTTTGGATGATTTCTATTCTATAGTAGAAATTGCAGGGTATGCAAGTGAGTTTCAAAATCAGGACAAGTTTGCAGTAAAATCGTTGGATACATTTATTAAGAATTCCAATTATGGCTGTGTTATGTCTAAGGCTATGAAAGATGGCTTGAGTGATTATAAAAATATATTGGAAACGGATATAGTGACATATTCGGCATATAATTATCTGATGAATAATATGGGTGATATGCTTAAAGATGCCATCGATATTTCTACTGCATTACTTGATACAGAATCAAAGATATATTTGTTAATATGGGACATTTCTAAGGAAACTGTTCCTTGGGTGAAAAACGGATTAAGCAATACGGACTGCTTTTTGCAGAGTATGTATGCCGGAATTGTACAGTCTGATACTTTTAAGTCTTATATTGATAAAAGGGATGCTGTGTTCAAGGATGCAAATAATATAACATCGAAGAATCTGTACGAGGTGACACAGTATTGCTATGCCTATTTAAAGAGCTGTTATATCACAAGAGATGCAGCAGTTGGAGCGTTAACTGAAAAGACAAAAGAAGATAATCCGACTTATAAGAGCACACAGAAGATGGTCAATCAGGAAATTGCAAAGTGTCTTGTTAAGCTAAAGGATGCGGATAAGACTAATAAGTATGGTTGTTATGGTTTTTTACCGGAAAATAATAATCAGTATCTTAGTGAATATGATGATGGCGAGTTGTTAAAGTGTGTGGTTTCTTCTGTGGATGGAGAAGAATTATATAAAGATGTTCTAGATATGTATTATTATAAGATTAAAAATCAGAATTGGACTGATAATGATGAGGTTAGTCCATTGTTTAGCAATACATATACGAATTTGAAATCTTTGAATAATGTAGGATATGCATTGATAGATATTGATGGGAACGGAGTTCCGGAATTACTTATAGGGGATAATGAATCTGTATCAGATGGAGTAATCATTGATTTATATACATATATAGATGATAGTATAGTTTACCTTGATACATCAGATGAAAGATATGGGATCAACTTATCTAAAAACGGAAGAATATACAGATATGGCTCTGGCGGGGCGGGGCTTACAGAAGTGGAAGAATGTAAGATAGATATGGATAACCTAAAGCTTACAACGGTAGAAGGAGTTCTGTATGATGAGGACGATGCTAAGGACACACCATGGTTTTATGGTGAAGGAGATGAATATAGTAATTCAAATGGATATGACATTAGCAAGATGAAAAATATTACTGAGGAAGAAGGTAGGAACAAGTGGGATGAATATAGTAACAATATTAAGGGGTATACAATTAGTTTCTTTTCAAATTATACACCGAAAAAGAGCAAAGAAGATATAGATGCCGGTATATATGAAGAATTCATAAAGAATGGCGAATATAATAACTATTTAACTTCGGATTGGGAATATGGTATGCCATCTCAATATGCTGTATTAGATATTGATGGTAATGGAGTTGATGAATTGATTATATATGGAAATGAAAACGAATGGGGAAATATTATTGTTTTTACATATAAAGGTGATACACAGGAGATTGTACCAATTCAAGCAAATCTTTATGACACTGGAGATACATCACGCAAAACGAATGTTATATGGTTTTGTAAGAATATGGAGTATTCACCACAATATCATTCATTAGCATTTACTGATTCACATTATGGAGTAGGTAATGAAGATTATTTGTATTACACGATAAATAATGATGTTTTTGATATTGCATTTGATGTGAGCGCTTTTACCAATTATAATACTGGAGATATACAATATTCTAAAGGTGGAATAAATGTAGAAAGAAATGATATAAGCGAATCAGATTATGAAGCATATATAAACGAATTGAAACCAATTGAATGGAAGAAATTGCCATAATATCAATTTATAATAAAATATAATTATGTTCTGGCTTACATCAGATATTCTTACCCCCCCGGCATAAATGTCGGGGATTTTTCGATTGTTATATTTCGCAAAATCCGATATACTAAGCTTTATATTGTTTATAATAAATCCAATGTACTCACACCTGTCTTATTCATTCAGAATATTGGGGATAAGATTAGAGGACATGGTGTAAGTTTATGTCAAATGAAGGAATCAGAACTAAATTAACAATTGCAACTAAAAATAGTTGCAATAAATGGAAAGTGTTGTATAATAATAAAAAAGGAGATATATGTTATGGGGAAAAAGGACAAACTGATTAAGAGATTAAAATCACGACCAAAAGATTTTACATTTGATGAAGCAGAAACTTTATTGAAATATTTTGACTTTGCCTATTCAAATAAGGGAAAGACCAGTGGATCCAGAGTTATATTTGAAAGTGAAAATCATGGATGCATTATGCTTCATAAACCACATCCACAAAAAGAGCTTAAGGCTTATCAGATCAAACAGCTAATAGAATATCTTGAGCAGGAGGATCTTATATGAATAATACTATGGAATATAAAGGCTATGTTGGAAGTGTTGAGTTTTCAGAGGAGGATGTAATCTTCTATGGAAAAGTTATGGGAATACGTTCATTAATATCATATGAAGGTGAAAATGCCAGAGAGCTTGTAGAAGGCTTTCATGAAGCTGTTGATGAGTATTTGCTAATATGTGAGCAGCAAGGAAAGGTTCCGGAGCAGGCATATAAGGGAAGCTTCAATGTTAGAATATCACCGGAGCTTCATAAGAAAATTGTTATATATGCAACGGAACATGATATTACTTTAAATAGGTATGTTGAACAGACACTTGAAAAATCTCCTGCAGCAGTGCAGATGTAATTGAATGACATGCCCTCAGGTAATTAATTTAAAATAATTTGCCTGAGGGTTTTGTTATACTACGACATCTAGTCGCATATTATAAATTTACCCCCACATTTATGAAAAATTCAGCTAATTTTACAATTGAGTCATTTATCCCAATGTGGTAGAATAACAAAGTCCAAGAAAAAGGAGCAATTGGATTTTGAAAAGTTAAAAACTTTAGCGCCATGCACCGGCAGGTACGTAAAAATGATGCCGGTTAACGAGGTTTCAGGTTATCGAAAATTCGGCGGATGCCTGGACGCATATATGGATGCGCATCTCGAGCCAAATATGATGGAGACATCAAAACAAAGCGAGAGAACCATAAAAATCAAGTAGCTATTCAGTACAGAACAGTTACATATTTGTACATTTAAAATTATATATCGAAAAGGAGATCTAACACTATGTGTGGAATTATAGGATTTACAGGCCGTTTAGAGGCTCAGAAGATTTTGACGGAAGGACTCGCAGCGTTAGAGTATCGTGGATACGACAGTGCAGGTATTGCTTATTTTAAGGATACAGGCAAGATTTCTATTCGCAAAACCGTCGGAAAGGTTAAGGATCTTCTCGCTATCTGCGATGATGAGAACAATTCAACCTGTGGAATCGGACATACAAGATGGGCAACACACGGCGGAGTTACCAATGCCAATGCTCATCCTCACAAGGTTGGAAATGTCGCACTCATCCACAATGGTATCATTGAGAACTACCACGAGATCGTAAACAAGTTTGATCTTGCAGACTCTCTTATATCTGAGACAGATACAGAGGTAGCAGCGGCTCTTATCAACAAGCTCTATGACGGAGATCCAAAGGCTACTATTAAGAAGGCAGTAGCAGAGCTTCAGGGTTCATTTGCGTTCTGTATCATGTTCAAGGATCAGCCGGGAAAGATTTTTGCAGTCAGAAATGTAAGCCCGATGGTTGCAACATATTGCGATGACGGAGCATTTATTGCATCAGACCTCACAGCGTTTATCAAATATTCAAAGCGCTATTTTATACTTCCGGAGTACACTATCATGACAATGACTGCTGATGGAATCGAAATGGAGGATTTAGAGGGTAAGAAAGTTGAGCCGGATTATCTTGAGGTAAACTGGGATGTAACGGCAGCTCAGAAGGATGGATATCCGCATTTCATGATCAAGGAAATTCATGAGCAGCCGACAGCTATCACAAGGACTATCACTCCAAGAATCAAGGATTCACTTCCTTGCTTTGAGGATGATAATATTCCTGATTCGTTCTTCGAGGATATAAGCGACATAACAGTTGTAGCCTGTGGTACAGCTATGTATGCAGGAATGGTCGGAAAAGCTCTTTTAAAGAACAAGTTTGGTATTCCTGTTTCTGTTGAGATTGCATCGGAGTTC
>ERZ779671.711-NODE-711-length-16076-cov-7.113663_pt1 | contig 16076 bp, 18 predicted proteins | sample MGYA00511074_ERZ779671 | MGnify/ENA primary metagenome ERZ779671 (study PRJEB29588, sample SAMEA2158454) | human gut metagenome | biome: human gut; feature: human-associated habitat; material: faeces | place: Denmark | collected 2008/2010 ... | reverse complement strand
GTGGTGACAAGCGACCTTTCGGTAACGCTGCTCGAACGGATGATGTGCTGCCGACAATAGGCCCTCATCTCGTACGGATAGCTGTCAAAGTTCCCCCCGATGCTGTCCACCGTCAGGGTCTGCGAGATATTCCCCGCTATCATCCGGTTGAAGTAGCCTTTCTCCTGCAAGTTCCGGTAATAGCCAATGGCGCTTTCATCCGAGAGGTAAAGGGCACGCTGCACATTGCTTTCAATGGCGCTTTTGTCGGGGGACAAGGTAAAGAACAGTTCGTGAAAACGCCTGATATGCTCCCTCGCCTCTACCGGGCGGTTCTGCTGCGCATCCTGCGAGAGGGCCAGCATCAGCGATTTCCCACTGTCCAGTACATAGATTTTCTGTCGCTGCGCTTCCGCAAAGTCGTATGCCTTTCAGGTGGCGAAAACCGTTACCAGTGCGCAAACTCCCAGGAATACCATTCCGAACAGCCGTAGCTGCCGGAATGATGTCTCGATGTTTTTTAATGATTTGAACTCCATGTCTTTTTTCTGTTTTTTAAAGTGATATGTTTAGAACATTTTCTTGATACGTCCGGCTACCGATCCGCCGACTGCGCCGCTGACTGCCGCCGCACCGTTTCCGGCCATTTTCCCGGCACCGCCCACCTTCTGCCCGTAAGCTCCCGCACCGCCTGCCTGAATAATCCACGAGGACACTGTGGGAACGCAGAAATAACCGATGATACCTATAATCATAAAGATGCAATAAACGCTGTTCGAAGCATCCGGTATAAATGTCGGGTCCTGCATCTGCTTGATGTCCTGCTGCAACATCAGAATCTGTATGCGTGAGAGGATAGCACCGAACAGGTCACCTACGGGCAGCCATAAGTAAATACAGATATAGCGTGACAGCCAGGTGGTGAGCGTACTCTGGAATCCGTCATAGACGGCCAGCGCAAAAGAGATAGGCCCCAAAATCGACAAGACAATCAGGAAAAAAGTCCTCAGTGTGTCTATCAGTAGCGAAGCTGCCTGAAAGAAGAGTTCCAGCAGTTCGCGGAACCATTGCCTCACCTTTTCCCCCATGTCATACACCGCCTTCTGCCCGTACATGTTTATCATCGTGTCCATGTCCCCCAGCGACCAGCCAAGCTCGTCTATTTTCTTGTCAAATTCCTCATCACTCACAAGGAAAGCCTTTGCCGGGTCACGCAGCATCGCCTCCCGTTCCAGTTCGTCCTTCTCTTCCTGATACTTCCTCATGTCGAAAGTCTGCTGTTCAACCAGTGAGGAAGTGGCACTGCATACGGGGGAAAGAATCCCATTGATTGTCCCCAGCACCATAGTAGGGAAGAACATGATACAAAGGCCCAGCACAAACGGCCTGAAAAGCGGGAACACGTCTATCTCTTCCGCCCTTGAAAGGGACTGCCACACTCGGTAAGCCACGTAGAACAGGGCACCGATACCCGCCACACCTTTTGCCACGCTTGCCATATCCTCGCACAGCGGCATCATTTCATCGTAAAGCGAACGCAGCAACTCATGCAGGTTCGTCCAGTCTATTGATAGTAATATCATAGTCTATCTTTTTTTAATGATGAATGATTACCAGTAACGCTGGTCGTGTGTCCCGTACAGGGCAAGCACCCGCTGGGAATCCCCCTTCTTCTTGCTGCGCAGGTACGATATGCCGATATTCTTTCGGGTATAGTACCATGTCAGGTTCTTGTATTCCAGCACTTCGCCATATATCCGGTTGATGATGTCCAGCCGTTCCTTGTCGGTCATCGAGAGTCCGGTAGCCGTGGTCACTTCCTTCAAGTCCAGCAGCAGGTTGCTGCTTTCTTCAAGCAACCGGTTATACCCGAAAGCAATGGCCGAGAGTTCTTCCACGGTAAAATTCGGGTCGCCCATCATCGTATTGAAATTAGTCACGTAAATATCGCTGATGTCACCTACCAGAAGGATAGTCTGTTGTACCTTGCGTGCCCCTTTTACGAGATCGTGTACAGATTTCAAAGCGTCGTAGTAGGCCTTGTCGGGTAGGTCAGGGGTATTGCTACCCCTTTCCCCCCTAAGAACCGTACATGATACTTTCGCATCATACGGCTCAAGCAACTCAAAATTTCTGTTATGAAACCGGCTCATATTCTTCGTTATTAAAAGGTTGAACATTATTTCTACCGCAGTAGCTATGCACGAGCATTCGCTCGGTTTTACCGTGAACCACTTTTTCGGATACCCGCCAAGGAGTATTCCGGGTAATGGGTTCCCCACAGTAGGGACATTTTCGCTGTTGGCGTTTCCAAATACGGACTATCGTATTCCTACCTTTTGCAGACTGGAGCATCAGACGGGTTTCCCGTTTTTCAAAATACTCTGTCCAATCTGGGTCGTAGGGGTTTGCATCACATTTAAGCTTTGCATAGCGGGTAATTTTAGTATCCGTCAGCCACTTAATCGGGTACAGTTCTTGCCTACCGTCCTTGTCGAAAGGTGCGGCGAAAACCCAAGACCTGCCCCTGTGTTTATGGAAATACCTCTCTGCTACCCACCATTTCCCTTTCGCTGGATGTCGTCGGAGCGACCATTGCAAAAGTTTCTGGTAGATATGGAAGTCCATTTTTTGGAACACTTTGCCCGATACCACGTGTTGGTAATAATTCGCCCATCCGGTAATGACCGGATTAAGAAGCCTAATAAGCGATTCCTGCGGGATAGTTTTGTGAGAATTGACAATCTCGTTAATCTTCCGCTGAAATTTCTTTTGGCTCTCCTTTGACGGCGTAATTAGAAACTTGCCTTTATACTTCCTAATGTTGAATCCAAGAAAATCAAAACCTTCGTCGATGTGAGTAATCTTCGTCTTTTCTTCTGATAGGGTAAGCCCCCGTGCCTGAAGAAACTCTTTGACCATCGGCATGATTTCCTGTTCGAGCATCTCCTTACTTATACTGGTGATTATAAAATCATCGGCATACCGTATAAAATGCACTTTCGGATAGTATGATCTCTTAGGGCTGTACAAATCAACCCTGTGAAACTTTGCTTCAAGCATTGTTTGCAGACCGTCAAGTGCCATATTCGCAAGCGTCGGCGAGATAATACCGCCCTGCGGAGTACCTTCCTCGGTGGGGAAAAGCTGTTTATTGAAAATAAAACCGCTTTTCAGCCACTTACGGAGCATCACTTTATCCATCGGGATATTGTTCAGCAACCATTCGTGGTTGATGTGGTCGAAGCATCCTTTGATGTCGCCCTCTAAAATCCACTGTGGGGATGATTCTTTGGACAGGTTGATGTAGCACTGATGTATGGCGTCGCCCGTACATCTTTCCTTGCGGAAACCGTATGAATGGTTATCCGCAGTGGTTTCGGCAACGGGGTCTAATGCCATAAGGTACAATGCCTGCATCGCTCTGTCTTTCATTGTAGGTATTCCTAACGGGCGCAATTTCCCGTTACTCTTACGAATGTTTACCCGTTTCAAAGGCATGGGATTGTAGTCCCGCCTTTTCAACTCTGTGATAGCGTTCGCCTTAGCGATGGGAGTAGACCATAAAACCTTATCTACTCCCGATGTGTTCTTCCCTTTGTTGGAAGTCACCCGTTTTACGGCTAATGCTTTAGCCGCGAACGAGTGGGTCAGTAGCCATTGCAGGGCTTTCACCTTGCCGTAGCGACCTTCCTTCTGAGCCTTTACAATACGTGCTTGCAGCTTTCTAACCTCTAACTCGCATTTGGTCCAGTCGATACTTTCCCAACTGCTGATCGTTTGGTCAGTAGGCGCACACGATGTTCTAATCTCGTTCATTTGCTTTCCTCCTTTTAAAAGTTCAACAAGTTTCTTGTAAAGAGTTACCTAACGCGGAAGTCTGCCCGGTTTCCCGTGGGGTGACGTTTAAACCCCTATCCATTCCATTACAGAATGGCGTTCGCTTTTTCCGCAATCCTATACCCGCATCCCGTTCGGCTCGCCTTGCGGCCCAGCTTACCTATCGACTGATAGGAGAAATACGGGCTTACCACGTTTTACATAAATGACTTTCGAATGACTTAGGCTCTGTCTATACACCGGCAGCTCTCGTGTCCGTGTAGCCCCACAAGGTTCGGGGGTATCCGGCTGCTTACCATTTTGGTTCAAGCCTTATAGCATCTTTAGCTTGTTTCTTACCTTACGATGCGTCAAAGACAGTTCACTCTCGTTAGCCATATCACTCAGCCTCGCTCCCTAACCGCCTGATGCTGGCGGTCGTTGCATCCACCTCGCGACTTTTGCTTCCCCTTTCGGGTGGGTTACTTTGTCCGGGCAGCTTCGTACAAAACAATTACTCGTAATGCACGTGCCCGTAGGCTACCACTGACGGAACAGTGGGTTTAAACTTTGGCATACCGTTCACGACGGTTATCCACTTGTTAAACAATCATTTATGCAACTATACGTGTCGCACTCCCTGCTGGTAAATCTTTACAGTCTCCTGAAAGTTACTTCACATGTTCTGTGCCGTTGTGGAAGTCTGTACAATTTCATTGGCCGAGTTTACAATGCCTTGAGCAAGGTTCGTAGGGTCTATCACTGCCCATTGTGCTTTGCTTGTCACCGAAAGGGACAGTAGTGCCATGAATAAAATTATCATTCTCTTTTTCATGCGTCTATCTCCTTTCTTTGGTAAGTAAATACCGGCTGTCGTCATCACGGGCAAACAGTCCGTAACAGCCGAACAGCAATACCTCGCTTCCGCTGAAATACCCGATACATCCGGCATCCTTGTTCCCGTGCAGGAAAAGGTCGTCCCCTTTCCGAAGCGGGATATTGATTTCGGTATAACTCATTTCTCCGGCGAACAGCGTAGCCTTGTATCCCTTGAATCCGTCCGTCACATGGTTGGATTTACGGATTGTCAGCGTGGAGCCGCCTTCCTTGTTCATTCAGTGACCGCAGATGCGGTCGTGTTCCAGTTCCTTCTTCATTTCCCCGATCAGGTTCAGCAGATCCAGATTGGTCAGGGTCGCATCTCCGAGTGCTTCCCTGCATTGGCTTAATAAATCTTTCTTACTCATTGTTGTCTATAGCTTAATATGGTTACTTGTTTTCCTGCCGTTTGCTTTCGGCAAGTTGTTTGATAGCCAGTTCGATGTTTCCGCCCAGCTTTTCCGTAAGGCGGGTAAGTTCCAGTTTCTCAGTCTCTTCGGTGGTGTAGCAAAGGTACTCTTCAGCCGAAACTTCTGTCGCATATACCGCACTTTGCGTACCGCCAAGCCCAATCCAGACCTCTTTATAAAGGCGGTTCGCTGCATTGGCAAGATTGATAGAAAGTATCTGGCTGCGTTCCTTGTCCGTCAGGCCGAGCAGGTTCTGTATCTGGTCGAATTTGTTCTGATACTTCCGCTGGTCAAGCAGTATTTTGCAGTCGCTGTTGTTGATAATCGTCTCTTTCACAACGGGGGAAGAGATTATATCATCCACTTCCTGCGTCACTACAACCGCCTCTCCGTAAAACTTTCTGACTGTTTTAAAAAGATAACGGATGTAGTTTGCCATACCTTCCTTGGCGATTGCCTTTCATGCTTCCTCAATCAGTATCATCTTGCGGATACCTTGCAAACGTCTCATTTTATTTATAAACGTCTCCATGATAATGATGGTGACAACCGGAAAGAGGATTGGATTATCTTTCACAACATCCAACTCAAATACAATAAACCGTTTGTTCAGTAAATCCAGTTCCTTGTCCGAGTTCAGCAGATACCCGTATTCACCGTTCTTATAATAAGGTTCCAGCACGTTCAGAAAACCGTCCACATCAAAGTCCTTCTCCCGCACGTTCTTGTCTGCCAGTATCTTGCGGTAGTCCTTCCTTACAAAGTCATAGAACGAGTTGAAGTTCGGCTTTATCTTCCGGTTCTTCTTTATCTTTTCGATATACAGGCTGACCGCATTCGAGAGCGCCACCTCTTCCGAACGTCGGGGCGGTTCGTCCTCCCTTTTCCAAAGGGTGAGTATCAGTGTCTTGATGCTGTCCCGCTTCTCGATGTCATACCGGTAATCCTCCGTGAAAAACGGATTGAAAGAAATCGGATCATTTTCCTTGTATGTAAAATAAATCCCGTCATCCCCTCCGGTCTTCTGATGTATCAGGTCACAGAGTCCCTTGTATGAATTTCCGGTGTCCACCAGCAGGATATGCGTGTCGGGTAGGTCGGAGGCATTGCTGCCCCTTTCCCCCCTAAGAACCGTACGTGAGAGTTTCCCCTCATACGGCTCAAGCAATTCAAAGTTTTTGTTATAAAACCGGCTCATTTCTTCTGTTTTTAAGTAATTCACTTCTGCGGCAACTATCATGTACCAGAGTTCTTTTAATATGGTTATTTACGGTCTGTTCCGTAACACTCCATTCTTTCTCTCTGTCAATTAAGTTTTCACAGATTGGACAAATGCGATTTTGCTTTTTCCAGATATATAGTAGAGATTTCCTGCCTTTAAGAGTGTTAAGCATCTGATAAGTTTCTCTTTTATCAAAATACTCTGTCCACTCTGAGTCATATGGATTAGCCTCTGCTTTAATCTTCACATAGGATTCTGTTTTAGTATTGGTTAGTCGTTTCAATGAGAAATACTCATTGCTTTTTTTGCGACTATCTACTACTGAAAAAGTCCAGCTTCTACCATTTATCCTATGAAAGTATTTATTGGCTACCCAATACTTCCCTTTAGCATTGTGTCGTCTTCTCGACCATCTCCACAGCTTTCTGAAAATCTCAAAATCAGCTCTACTGAATATTTCGGATGCTATACTATATTTATAGTAGTTCGCCCAGCCTATGAGTATTGGATTCAGTAGTCTAATTATTGTTTCTTGCTTCGCCATTTTATTCGTTTCAATAATGTGTCGAACCTTATCCAAAAAGACTTTTACCTTTTCCTTTGATGGTTTTACAAGCATTTTCCCATTATACTTTCGGAAATTAAAACCGAGAAAATCGAACCCATCGTCAATATGAGTTATCTTCGTTTTTCCTTCTGATAGGGTAAGCCCCCGAACTGAAAGAAACTCTTTTAACAATGGCATAATTTCGGATTCCAATACATCCCTATCTTCACTTGTAATAATGAAGTCATCAGCATAACGAACCAAATTGACTTTCGGGTAATATATTTTTCTCGTACCCTTAACTCTTCTTGGTTTGTACTTCTGGGCAAGTAATTCTTGCAGCCCATCTAAAGTCATATTAGCCAGAGTTGGAGAGATGATACCACCTTGCGGTGTTCCTTCGTCTGTCGGGAACAATGTTTTATTAAAGACAAAGCCTGCTTTTAGCCATTTCTTCAGCATCACCTTATCCATTGGGATATTTTCCAGAAGCCATTCGTGACTGATATGGTCAAAACAACCTTTTATGTCTCCTTCCAATATCCATTTAGGACAATAGTCTTTTGCCAAATCAATGAAACATTGTTTCATGGCATCCTGTGTGCTTCTTTCTTTGCGGAAACCATATGAATGGTTGTCGGCTGTTGTTTCGGCTACAGGGTCTAATGCCATGAGATATAATGCTTGCATTGCTCTATCTTTCATTGTTGGAATCCCTAACGGACGTAGTTTCCCATTACTCTTTTTAATATGTACTCTTCTCAATGGTTGTGGAGAATATCCCCGTCTTTTTAATTCAGTAATCGCATTTGCCTTAGCTATTGGGGTATTCCATGTTTTACCATCTACCCCAGCCGTAGCTTTTCCTTTGTTAGAAGACACCCTTTTTACAGCCAATGCTTTAGCATAAAAAGAGTGAGTAAGCATCCACTGCAAGGCTTTCACCTTATTGTGTTTACTTTCCTTTTGAGCCTTTACAATACGTGCTTGTAGCTTCTTAACCTCACGTTCACACTTATTCCATTCAATGGTTTCCCATGTGATTGATTTTGTTCGGTCAGTTGATGCACACGATGTTTTAATTTCGTTCATTTGCTTTTCTACTTTAAAAAGTTCTAAAAGTTTCTTGTAAAGAATTACCTTATGTAGAAGTCTGCCCACTTTCGTGTGAGGTAACGTTTAAACCTCTATCCGCTTCATTACAAAGCGGCATTCGCTTTTTCTACTATCCCATACCCGCATTCCTATCGGTTTGCCTTGCGGTTCACTTTCCTAAATAGGAGAAATACGGGTTTTCCGAGTTCTGCATAAGTAACGCGAACGGGTTAGGCTCTGTCTATCCACCGGCAGCTCTTACATTCGTGTAATCCCACAAGGAAGAGGATTATCTTGGCTGCGTACCTTTTGGTTCAAGCTTATCAGCATTCTTTAGCTTGTTCTCTACGTAACGATGTTTATTGACAGTTCACATTTGTTAGCCATACCATTCAGCCTCGCTCCCAGAGCATATAATGCTTACGCTCGTTGTCTTCCTCTCACGGTTCCGACTCCTCCTTTCGGATGGGTTACTTTCTCAGGATAGCTTCGCACAAAACAATTACTCATAATGCACGTATCCTTAGGCTACTATTGACGAAACAATAGGTTTAATCTTGCTGTTAAACAATTACTTATGCAACTTCTCGTCGCACCCCTTGTTCCCAGTACTGTCTCACAAGATGGTTGGTAAAGAAACTCTTTCCGCTGCCTGACGGGCCAAGTATGAACTTGTTTCTGTTGGTCACCACCCCTTTTTTCATGGGTAAATCCGATATGTCGAGGAAGACGGGCTTTCCCGTCAGCCTGTCCACCATGCGGATGCCGAAGGGAGAGAGCGAGTTCCGGTAACAGGTTTCAGCCGTGAAGAAACAGAGCGCCTGCCCGGTAAACGTGTAGAACGTCTCTTCGGCCGGAAAGTCCGCTTCATTTCCCGGTATACCCGCCCAATAGAGAGCCGGAAGATCGGTCGTGTTATGGTGCGGAGTACATTCCATCAATGCCAGTGCGCTTCCCACATCGTTCTTCACCCTGCGGAGTTCGTCCCCGTTTTCCGCCCATGCGATGATGTTGCAATGGCAGCGCACCGACTGCAATCCATTGGTATGCGCTTCATTCAGGTATTCGTCCAGCCACTCCTTGTTGATCTGGTTGCTGCGGCTGTACCGGGAAAGCGACTGCATGTTCTTTGCCGCCTTCTCGAAACGGGAAAGGTTTTCGTTACTGTCGTCTATGAATATCCACTGGTTGTAGATATGGTCGCAGGGCAGCATCACGCCTACGGGTGCGGCATAACTCAGGCGGCAGTCCGAGCGGTCTGTCGAGAGGCGTTCGTACCGCCCGTCCGTCCTTACCTTTCCCGGCAGGTCATCGAGGTCGGAAAGTGTATGCAGGCAGAGCCGCTTGTCACCGATACGCATTTCGTCCGGATTCAATTGCATATCCTGCAACATGGTAGTTCCGTCTGCCGAGAGCGTAAGGTACCGTTCGATAATACCCGGTTCGTTTTCCGTTCCCGTAATCTCTTCCGTAGTCAGCCGTTCCAGCCTGACAAGCCCGCTGTCATTGACGATACTTTCAAACTGTCCCACCGCTTCCATGAAACGCTCCACCGTTTCCTTGTCCCTTATCTCCTTCGGAACCAGAAAACCACGGCAGAGCGTGTTCCAGTTGCTTTGCTGCCGGGAGCGCTCTTTGGTGGTCTTGGTGAGGAACAGGTAGCAGGCGTGGTGCAGGTAGGGACGTTCGTTGAAGTGGCGTTCAAAACTGCGGGAGAGAAAGCTGAGTTCGTCCCGGCGGATGTCCGGCTCGTATTTCTCCGTGATGAAAATATCCTGTTTGTGCAGGATTGAATAGTTCGGCAACACCTTGATTGCCTTCGCTCATGTGGCGTGCATCGCCTCATATTCTGCGGATGATACCGAAAATACTTCCGGCAGTGTGACCCGGAAAGCGGCCGTGATGTCGGCGTCCTTGCTGATGATACAGCCGCCCTCGACCGCCAGCAGCGGGAACTTGCTCTCGATGGTGGAGGCTTTCATTACGTTACGCATGACGCACCTCCTTCCTGCGGTTTAGGAAGCGGCATGCGCCTTTGCGGTTTATCAGGTAGCGGGGACGGCGGCGTGCGGCGGCGAGTTTCATCAGTCCGTGCTCGCCGTACTTGGCGTTCATACGGAAGGTGTAGAACACCAGCGCCGAGGCGGCCCCTGCGCCGAAGCCGATGCACGCCCACTGATCGGCGCCCGCCGTGTAGAAGATGACCAGCAGCACGAATACGGCGAGCAGTCCTCCTGCGAAGAGGAAGAGGTACTGCGCCTTGAGCCCTTTGAACTCCACGCTGCGCCCGATGCCCTTATTGATCGTGTACTTCATGGCGGACACGCTTACAGGAAGAATGAACGCAGCACCGTGGCGCTTACGATCAGGAAGATGCACGCCCCGAACCAGCTCGCGGCGGTCTTGCTGGTGTCCGGGTCGCCCGACGAAAATTTGTTATAGACCTTGATTCCGCCGATCAGCCCGACCACGGCTCCGATGGCGTAGATGAGCTTCGTGCCCGGGTCGAAATAGGAGGTGACCATGTTGGTTGCGTCGTTGATGCCGGCAAGGCCGTTGCCTTGGGCCAGAGCCGAGGAAACGGCAGACACGACGAGGGCTGCCGACAGCAGAACTTTCTTGTTTCTCATAGACTTCGGATAGCTTTTTTGTTTTGTGGCGCAGAGGGTGGATAAGCCCCTGCGCCGGGGTTCGACATGGATGTTTCAGTGGCTCGGAGGACAGGGCGTACCTATCCGTAATCTCTCTCTTTCATATTGTTTTGGTATCGGTTCATGCGAAATCGCGGACGTCGAACCCTTCGGGAACCGGCGCCTGCGGGGATGGGCCTCCCGCATCCTCTGCGGCGATCCTCCGTTGGAATGCCGTGAGGTAGGCGTCGATCAGGCGACTCACTTTGTCGTTCCCGTCGGGAGCGGCTGAAACGATGGCCTCGAACATATCGGTCTGTTTCAGCCCCAGCAGGGTGCGTCCTGTCTCCTGCTGCTTCTCGTCTGTAAGGGGATTGTCGTGTGCTACGGTGCGGTAGGCTTCGCTGATCTGTTCGAAACGTACGCCCTTGGCTAACGAACGGCCCGCAGGGGGCTGCGTATCGTCGTGTTCGCCCTCGTCCTCGTCCATCTCCCTCTCTATCTCCGCTTCGAAGTCCGGGAAAGGTTCTTCTTCGTAGAGCGGGGCCTCGTAGGGTTCAGGATCGTTGTTCTCGCCTGCGGGCGGGACGCCGAACACTTCGTCCAATTTCTCCGGCGGGATCTGCCGGGGGTGTTCTTGCACACTTGCTCCGGCAAATATACCGGCTTTTTCGGCCTCTTTTACGTTTTCCGAACCTGTGGCTGCGGTTGGCGTCGCTTGGCTTCGATGTGGCATCGTAAAGCGGCTTTTGCCGATGATCGCGGGCCGCGCCTCCGCTTTCGGGGGCGACGCCTGCTTCGTGCCCGCTGTCCGCTGCCCGCGCAGGAACCAGCGGGCGACCCATAGCACGTAACCAGCGGCGAAGAGCGACAGGGCGACCAGCACGGCGGTTCTCAGCGCGTCCATTGCTTTCTGCCTCGTGAGGGTTTGCGACTGCGGCAGTAGCGGTCGATGCTCTCTGCGTAGTCTTCGAAGTGGGCATGCAGCACGTTGTCCACATAGGCTATCATCGACACCGCTCCGCTGCGGGCCGTGATCTGCCGCAGGCGTTCGTAATGCTCCGGACGGATGCGTACCGTCTTGCCGGAACGGAAAGCGCCGTCCCATCGGTTCAGGACATAACGTCTTCGGTAGCCGTCGTCCTGCGCCGTATCGGGACGGAACTGCGGCTGCGGAGCGGTTCCCGCCCTGTGCGAACGCCGGCGGTAAATCGCCGCGCGGCGGATAAAGAGGGCCGCTGCTGCGGCCGTTGCGGCCAGCAGGATACAGGCCGTCGTCGTGTAGTGTGTCATGACTGAAAAGGTTTTAATGATCGGTTTGCAGTATATCGTCTATTCCACTGCGGTACAGCTCGGCGATCTCGTCCTTGTGCTGGCGCAGATGCTCGGCCAGTACGTTGTCGATATATCCCCCTACGCTGATCTCCTTGCCCGCGAGCGCCAGCAGGTGCACCAGCTTGATGATGGAGCGGTGTATCTCCTGACTGATGTAAACGGGCTGCCGCGTCTTGAGTTCCCTGCGTTTGAGATACACCTCGTCGTAGCTTCCCCTGCGGCGGCGGGACTTGCCCTTCGCGGTGCCGTCGGTCGGTGCGGCGGCCTCGTCCGCCGCCGGCTCCTCTCCGTCCCTGCGGGATGCCGTCGATTCTTCTCTGTCCTTGCGCGATGCCGTCTGTTCCTCTCCGTCCCTGCGCAATGCCGCCGGACGCTCTCCGGCCTCCTGCAACACGGCATTTGCGGGATCGGCCAGCAGATCGGCATCCTTGAAGGACTGGATGATGAGCGATTCGTCCAGCGGCCCGGCTTTCATGCGCTTAGCCATTGTCGCGGAGGTTGAGCAGGGTCAGTACCTCGTCCGTCAGCGCATCGATGTTGCTTCCTCTGAGCAGCGAACGGTCGGCCGGGAACAGCGTCGAGCGGAACAGCGGGCGGTGGCCTGCGGACAGCTCGCGCCGGAAACGCTTGCTGTCGGGAATGAAGGTCTTCAGCACTTGCAGGCCCAGCTCGGCGATCACCTGCTCGTACACCTCGTACAGCTCCGACTTCTCGCGCCCGTCCACCATGTTCCACACCAGATAGGTTCCTTTGATGTTCGAAACCCCCGTTTTGCGGATCACGTCGTTCACGACCGTCATGTAGCGCAGCGTGCTCTCCAGCACCACGCGGTCGGCGCTGATCGGGGCGATGATGTAGTCCATGTTGGAGAGGGCGCGGATCACCGACGGATTGTTGACCGTGCCGGGCAGGTCGAAGAATACGAGGTCGAATGCGGCCTGCTCCGTGATGCGGCCGGCATCGTCTATGGCCCGCTCCGTGCTGCTCTCCACGACCGGATAGGCTTTCTTGCCGAGGCGCGTGAACTGTTCGTAGGCCAGCGCCTTGTAATGGTTGTCTTCCAGGGCCAGCTTCAGGTCGCGCTGCCGCATCCCTGCGATGGAGTGCTGCGGGTAATCGCAGTCCACGACCGCCACGTCGTAACCCTTCACGTAGTGCAGGTATGAGGCGACCAGCACCGTGAGCGTGGTTTTGCCCGCTCCGCCCTTCTGGGTGGAAAAGGCCAGATAAACAGGTTCTTTTTCCATAAGCATTGAAATATTAAAGCGTTTGACCGTGTATGTAAACCCTTGCGGGTTCGTTCCTTTATGGCTGCGACGCTCCGTTTCTGTACGGGAACGGCGCTTTGCGGAAATGCGGCCGTATGCCTCCATGTCTCCATGCCTTCATGCCTGCATGTCTGTACTGCGATGCCTGCATCGGTATCGTCCGTCCATACGTCCGTGCATAAACCGTTATGGATTGTCCGTATATCTTTCGATATGGATATATGGATTGGCCATAGGTATCATGTGTCTGCACATACGCGCCGATACGCTTTCCGTACGTCGGTAATGAATCGTCGCAGCGCATCATTGCCGATTGTCCGCAACGGCAAAGAAACACCCTCCGGCACCCGGAGCATGCGGCCGCAAACATCCGTGGCACCGCTTGGCGCAGGTTTGGCATAGGTCTGCGCTGCCTACTGGTATACAACGGATTGCATAGGCCGGTATCTTTGTCCCGTGAACCGATTCCGGTCTTTACGGTTGCGCCTCTTCGTGCTGGCCGGCGACTGTGGCGGGACTGCCTCCGCAGAGGGCAGTCCCTTGTGTCCGGAGAACATTTCATGTTCGGGACACAGCAAGCTGTGTTTTCCGTTACCCGAAACGATTTCGGTAACGGAAAACAGCTTGCCCGCAAGGGGGAGAAAGCTCCTCCGAAGTCGTCGCTTTTTACGGGGCGCCGCCGTGCGCCGGAACGGAATTTTTACCGCACCGGGAGCCTTGCGGCCTTCGGTAAAAATCGAAAGGCATGGAACAAACCAAAGCCCCCGTCCGGGGCAGGGGCGGCAGGCCGCCCAAAACGGACACGGCGAAAAATTGCGTGATGGTGCGCTTCACGGACGAGGAATATGCCCGGTTCCTCGCGTTGTTCGAGCAGTCGGGCACGCTCTCGAAGGCCGCTTTCGTCAAAGCACGGGTCTTCGGCGATGAGTTTCGGGTCATACGATCCGACCGGGGGACAATGGAATTCGCTGCGCGGCTGACCGCTTTCAACGCCCAATTCAGAAAAATAGGCGTGAATTACAACCAGATCGTAAAGGAATTGCACGCGCATTTTTCGCCCAAAAAGGCGCTCGCCCTGCTCTATAAATTGGAGAGCGAGACGCGCGAACTGGTTGCTGTGGGAGCGAAAATAGCGGCTCTCGCCGAGGAATTTCGACAGCGATGGTAGCCAATATCACCACCGGAAAGGACATCTACGGGGCGCTCGCTTACAATCAGCGTAAGGTCGATCGGGGCAAAGGGACGGTGCTTGCGACGAGTAATATCCGCTTTCCGGCCGACGGACGCTTCGGTGTCGCGGCCCTCGCCGACGAGCTGCTCCGATGGATGCCCTCGCACGTTCGCACCGAAAAACCGGTCGTCCATATCTCGCTCAACCCCGACCCCGAAGACAGGCTTTCGGACGATGAACTGACCGACATCGCCGCCGAATATATGGAGGGTATGGGCTGGGGCGGCCAGCCCTACGTCGTCTATAAACATACCGACATCGACCGCCCACACATCCATATCGTAACGGTGCAGGTGGATAGTTCCGGACGCAAGATCGGCGACAGCCGGCGCAACGAGCGGAGCGTGGCCGAAACGGAGAAAATCGAGCGTAAATACGGCCTGCACCGCGCCAAAGGACGGAAACGGGGCGAACTGTGGCAGCTCGCACCTGTGGAACCTGAAAAAGGCGACCTGAAGCGGCAGATCGCTTCGGTGGTGAAGCCCGTTCTCTCGATGTACCGCTTTCAGACCCTCGGCGAACTGCGGGCTCTGCTCTCGCTGTATCGTATCGGTGTGGAGGAAGTCGGGGGTACGCGGTGCGGACGGTCGTACCGGGGATTGCTCTATACGGTACTGGACGAAAACGGAGAGAAAACGCAGGCTGCGCCGCTGAAAGCCTCCCGACTGGGTGACGACGCCTCGCTGGCGAAGATCGAACGTGTCATGGCCTCTTCCGGGGAGAAGAGCGAAGGGAAAAAATTACACGAACTGACGCGACACCGCGTCGGGGAAGCCCTGCTGGATACGATGGACGAGACGGAGCTGCGCGAACGGCTTCGGGAGCGGCATATCGACCTCTGCCTGCGGCGCAGCGACACGGGACGGATCACGGGCGCAACGTTCATCGACCATGAAACCCGCTGCGTGTTCAACGGCTCGCGGCTGGGCAAGGCGTTCTCGGCCAATGCGCTGCATGAACGGTTCGCCGCCGGCCGGAAAACGGAGCCCGAACAACTGCGGCAGTCGCGGCGCAGGCCGCAAATTCGGAAGACATATCCCTCGCGCCGGAAATAGCATCGCATAGAAAAGGGGCCGTCGGAAGTCTGGCGGCCCCTCTGGGATTTTGTTTCCGGATAAGCTCGCTTATCCGGCGTGGGGTTTCCAGTCGCTACGGACGCTGGTCTTCACGGCGCCGGGCGAATAGGACGAAATTGTCGCGGATGAATTGCTGCACGTCCGACTCCTTGTAGAAAGCCTTCTGGTTCAGCATCCGGTACTTTAGGCCGCACTTCGAGCGGTAGCGTTGCAGCGTGCGTTTGCTTACGTGCAGCATCCGGCACAGGTCGTAGTTGTCGAAGAGTTTCTCACCGTTCTCCAGCGTCGGATACTCCTGCGCTTTGGGTGGCTTCTGGCGTTGTTCTATTGCTTCGAGCCGCTCCATGATGCGGCGCATCCATATATCGAAATATTCTTTTTCCAGTAACATGATCTTTGATTTTTTGATTCGTAATGATTCGTAGTGCTTCCGTTACTGGTGCATGGCACGGATCGCCGCGCGGCAGGTGTCGCGGGTGTTCTTCGTTCAGGCGGGTAAAAACGCAGGAGGGCTTCGATGCGTAAACGCATCGAAGCCCTCCTGCTGGGGAAATTGGAGCGTGTGACTCCCGGCCTGCCGTGTGG
>ERZ779671.700-NODE-700-length-16231-cov-3.964454_pt1 | contig 16231 bp, 10 predicted proteins | sample MGYA00511074_ERZ779671 | MGnify/ENA primary metagenome ERZ779671 (study PRJEB29588, sample SAMEA2158454) | human gut metagenome | biome: human gut; feature: human-associated habitat; material: faeces | place: Denmark | collected 2008/2010 ... | reverse complement strand
GGACCGGAGATATTGAGTTCTTTAGCAATCTGACGGCTGATCTTCTTGATGCGACGAGCTGTTGCAAAGTAAATCTTCTGTGCCGGGAATACCAACGTAGCATCACCGGAGTGAACGCCCGCAAACTCTACGTGTTCGGAGATTGCGTATTCTACCACTTCACCATTCTGTGCAACGGCATCAAATTCAATCTCTTTCGTATTTTCAAGGAACTGGGAAACAACAACCGGATATTCTTTAGAAACTTCGGCAGCCATCTTCAGGAAGTTCTCCAATTCTTCATCGTCATAGCAAACATTCATTGCTGCTCCTGAAAGGACGTAAGAAGGACGAACCAATACCGGGTAGCCTACTTTTTCTACAAATCCCTTCACTTCTTCAAGACTGGTCAGTTCCATCCAAGCCGGTTGGTCGATACCCAGTTGGTCGAGCATAGCAGAGAACTTGTTACGGTTTTCAGCACGGTCGATAGAAATCGGAGAAGTACCCAATACAGGAACCGACTGACGGTAAAGTTTCATAGCCAGGTTGTTCGGGATTTGTCCGCCTACCGAGACGATCACACCACGAGGTTGTTCGAGGTCGATTACATCAAGTACACGTTCGAACGAAAGTTCGTCGAAGTAGAGACGGTCGCACATATCATAGTCAGTAGAAACCGTTTCAGGGTTGTAGTTAATCATGATAGACTTGTAACCCAGTTTGCGGGCAGTCTGAACTGCATTCACCGAGCACCAGTCAAATTCTACAGAGCTACCGATACGGTAAGCACCCGACCCCAGTACAACTACTGATTTTTCATTCTTATAATAGTTTACATCGTAGCCTTCCACTGCATAAGTCATATACAGATAGTTAGTCAGTTCCGGATGTTCGGAAGCAACTGTATTAATACGTTTTACAGCCGGGAGGATACCCATAGATTTACGATGAGCACGCACTGCCAGATTTTCTTTCTCCATGTTTCCGGTTGGATTCAGTACGAAACGGGCAATCTGGAAGTCAGAGAAACCTAACACTTTAGCTTCACGCATTACATCGGCAGGTATATCTTCCACCTTATTATAGGTAGACAGTTTCGCTTTGTAGTCTACGATATTTTTCAGTTTGCCAAGGAACCATGGGTCGATCTTTGTCAGGTCGTGGATACGTTCGATGGTATACCCTTCTTCCATTGCTTGCGCGATAGCGAAAACACGCAAGTCAGTCGGGCGAGAAAGTTCTTTATCAAGATCATCAAAGTGCAGTTCGTCATTACCTACGAAACCGTGCATTCCCTGACCGATCATACGAAGGCCTTTCTGGATGATTTCTTCGAAAGAGCGACCGATAGACATGATTTCACCTACTGATTTCATGCTTGAACCGATTTCACGGGATACACCGGCAAACTTCGTCAAGTCCCAACGAGGGATTTTACAGATATAGTAGTCAAGTTGCGGAGCTACGTATGCAGAGTTCGGAGTTCCCATCTCACCAATCTGGTCAAGTGTGTAACCAAGTGCCACTTTAGCAGCTACGAATGCCAACGGATAACCGGTAGCCTTAGAAGCCAATGCAGAAGAACGGCTCAAACGGGCATTTACTTCAATCACACGGTAGTCATCCGTTTCAGAGTTGAAAGCATACTGAATGTTACATTCACCCACAATACCGAGGTGACGGATACATTTGGTAGAAAGTTCTTTCAACAAAGCCAGTTCTTTATCATCCAGCGAGCAGGTCGGAGCTACTACAATTGATTCGCCGGTATGAATACCCAGCGGATCGAAGTTTTCCATGCTGGCTACTGTAAAGCAATGGTCGTTAGCGTCACGGATCACTTCAAATTCGATTTCTTTCCAGCCTTTCAAAGACTCTTCTACCAGAATTTGTTTGGAGAAAGCAAATGAGCTCTCTGCCAATTTCAGGAATTCTTCTTCATTGGCACAGATACCGCTACCAAGACCACCCAGTGCATAAGCAGAACGCACCATGACAGGATAACCAATTCTGCGTGCAGCAGCAATGGCATCTTCCATGTTTTCTACTGCCTGGCTGACCGGAGTTTTCATTTCTATCTCGTCCAGCTTCTTCACAAACAGGTCACGGTCTTCTGTATACATGATAGCTTCTACCGAAGTTCCAAGTACCTTTACTCCATACTTATCAAGAACACCTTGTGTGTAAAGTTCAGCACCACAGTTCAATGCAGTCTGTCCGCCGAATGCCAAAAGGATACCATCGGGACGTTCTTTTTTGATAATTTCTTCTACGAAATAAGTATTCACGGGAAGGAAATACACTTTATCGGCAATACCTTCAGAAGTCTGAATGGTTGCGATGTTCGGGTTTACCAATACTGAGCTGATACCTTCTTCTTTCAACGCTTTCAGTGCTTGTGAGCCTGAGTAGTCGAACTCTCCGGCTTGTCCGATTTTGAGTGCTCCAGAACCCAAAACGAGAACTTTCTTGATTTCCTTTTCCATTTCTTTTGTTGTTATAATAAGTTGTTATTTCTAAGTTCGTTCATAAAAAAAATGCGTTACCCTCAAAAAAGGATTAACGCATTACCAAAGAACTAAAATATCGTTTTTGGAAATAAAAGAAGAAGCCTGCCGTTTCCGGGTGCAAAACATCCGAATGTAAATAATACTTGCTTCTAATTTCCTGTTGATTCATTGTTGACTTCAAAATTTGTGCAAAGTAACGACATATTTTGCACATGACAAAAAGATATGTTCACTTTTTTACTGAAATAATTTACCGCGTTAATGAAACAGTCGTTTTTCCATTGGCTTTTAATGATTACATTCTTATCTTAAGCAGGCACAAATCATGAAGTAGCTGCATTTTGATGTTTCTTTCAGTTTTTATCCTTATCTTTGTCGCCATTATATAATAAGGTAATAAATATGGGAAAAGAAAAAATCATATTGACGGGCGACCGTCCTACCGGAAGACTTCATATCGGTCACTATGTAGGTTCGTTGAAACGCAGAGTTGACCTGCAAAACGCAGGTGATTATAGTAAGATGTTTATCTTCATTGCCGATTCACAGGCATTGACAGACAATATAGACAATCCGGAAAAGGTGCGTCAGAATGTAATCGAAGTTGCTCTTGATTATCTGGCTTGTGGTATTGATCCGACTAAAGCTACGATTTTCATCCAGTCGCAAATACCGGAACTATGCGAACTTAGTTTCTATTATATGGATCTTGTCAGCGTATCCCGCCTGCAACGTAACCCGACCGTGAAATCGGAAATCCAGATGCGTAACTTTGAAGCAAGTATTCCCGTAGGTTTCTTCACTTATCCCATCAGCCAGGCAGCAGACATTACAGCATTCCGCGCAACGACTGTCCCTGTGGGTGAAGACCAGGAACCGATGCTCGAACAGGCTCGCGAAATCGTTCGCCGTTTCAACTATATATATGGTGAGACATTGGTAGAACCGGAAATCCTGTTGCCGGACAATGCAGCTTGTCTGCGTCTTCCGGGAACTGACGGTAAAGCTAAAATGAGTAAATCGCTCGGAAACTGCATCTACCTTTCGGAAGAACCGGAAGAAATCCAAAAGAAAATCATGAGTATGTATACCGACCCGGGGCATCTCCGCGTACAAGATCCGGGAAAAATTGAAGGTAATACGGTATTTACTTACCTAGATGCTTTCTGCCTCCCCGAACATTTCGAACGTTATTTACCGGATTATCCGAATCTGGCAGAACTGAAAGCGCATTATCAACGCGGCGGATTGGGTGACGTGAAAGTAAAACGTTTCCTAAATTCCATCATGCAGGAGACTTTGGAACCGATTCGCAATCGTCGCAAGGAGTTCAGCAAGGATATCCCTGCTATCTACGAGATGCTTCAGCAAGGCTGCGAAGTGGCAAGGGCTGCGGCTGCCTGCCGAGACTTTGGCTGACGTGAAGAAGGCGATGAAGATTAATTATTTTGATGATAAGGAATTAATCGAAGAGCAGGTGAAACGTTTCTCGCAAGAGTAAAAGATTTCGTCTGGGAATAAACATAATTATAAGGTAAAGGCTGCCCTTCTTTTGTAGAACAGGCAGCCTTTCTTATCGGATATTTTTCAAAGATTCAGTTTGTTTCTTCCTCGTCATTCTTGAACAACACATCCTTTAATTTCTGATAAAGGAATGAAAGTATCAGCAATATCAATCCCAGAATGATAAATACAATAATCTTGCCAATGGTCGGCATAGCCCATAAATCATCAAAGACGAGTTTGAGCAGGACTAATCCGAAAGTCGCAAGGCTCACCATACGGAGTAGTTTCTGATGCAGGCGCATGCCCAACCCCATTTGGACGAACCCGGCAATGCTTAATGAGAGTGACAGCCCGGCACTGAAATCGTCCACTCCTACTTGCCAAAGGAAAGAGCGTACCATTGTCAGCCAAAGGAGCGTGGCAAGAATATTCAGATATACGGTGAAACGGGATTTTATGCCGATTGATGTATAGTACATACGTGCTACATAATACAAATTCGCTATTACGAACACAGCTGTCAGCCATGGTAGTACAACAGGAGGGGAAGTCCATATTCTCTGGTCGCCCCATATATTTATAATATATACAAGTACGTTTGCCCCGATAGTCAAGATATAAGAAGTGAGATGTTTCGTTATCGGGAATCGTTTTCTGAAAGCATAGCAAACACTCGAAATGGATATGGCTGTAAACAAGAACATAGCTCCGCTTCTCGTCGCCCCTTCAAAATACAAATTGAATTCCATCATAAATGTATAATAAAGTATGATTACGGAGACGATAAGCATAAAAGGATTCCAGAAGCTGTATTTCAACCGGCGTGCCGTAGAGAAGAAGGAATGATAATATTCCATTAATAAAGCAAATGCTCCTGTCGCTAATCCCACAAACAAAGAGGTGGCAAATGAACTATTCAGAAAAATTGTATCTAAGGAATGATGTTCAAACATCACACTATACACATCCATCAAGTAAGAAACGAAAGTGAGTCCTACCAGAACTTTAGCCGCATACTCATATACTCTAATTTTCGACTTAACATAGAGCCACAACAGCAATACCATTTCCGATGCCCAAAGCAAGGTTATATAGTTTCCGTCCAGTTGAATCGGAACTGTAATGGAGACAAATGTCAGCACAAGCCCCAACGTGGTATGCACGAGGAATTTATATTCCTTCCTATTCTTCCACAACCAAAGAACCAGTCCTAAATTAACAAGAGCGATAAACAGGCTCAACAAGCCGCTTGCTTTGAAAGACAATCCCATATTCTGCAAGAATAAGGCTCCTGAAAGCAAATAGATAAAATTATTCGTTATAATGACGAATACTAATCCCCGGCTCATCGTCCGCATATTCTCTCCACGAAGGATAGAGAACACCGGAAGTAGAAAGATAAAATAGAACAGAGTAGCAAACCAAAACAGATGGTTCGAAATAACCATAGAACTAGAGGTATAGTTAAACAAAAGAAAGATTCCCATTATCAGGCAAGTAAAAACAAATGAAATCATTGGAAGTTCACTCCACTTTTTATAAATGGAAAGTCCGAACATACCCAGGTTTAATATGCTCACGTAAGTGAACAGTACCAAATAACTTCCTTCCCCGCTACTCACTATGAATGGCGCAAGGAATCCTCCTACAAGAGAAATGATAGCCAACTCACGCCGATTATATACCACAGACAGAATAGACATAAACACTGTGACACCAATCAGAATGATAAAGGCCATAGTCTGCGAGAAAATATGATAATAATGGAAAGCAATGGCAACTGTAAGATAGAACACAGCGAAAGCACCACCCGCAAGCAGCGAACTGAAGGTTCGGTATTTCTTTTGCAACCGTTCGGCAACAGCCAGCAATACAGTTCCCGTCAAGAAACCAAGCACGGTACGGAAGGTTTCATTAATCCAGTTTTTATCAATGGCATACTTTACAAAGAAGCCTACACCGATTACAAATATAAGGATACCAATCTTCCCGAAAAGGTTCTCACCGATGAATTTTTCATAGTTCACCTGCTTCTTTTGTTTCGGAACAGTCGGGGCAACCGGAACAACCGGAGTAACCGGTACAACTGGCACAGTCGAAGATTCAGCGGATTCCTTCCGAACAGCCTCTACGCAAACTTCCTCCATTCTTGTTTCAAGCGTCTTTTCAGGCGTCTTTTCCAATGTCTCACGGACAACTGCTTCAACAACCGGTTCGTGTTTTTCCTGAACAGCCTCTTCTCGTTGTCCGGTCTTTACTGCCTTAACATGCTCTGCCGCTTGAGGCATCACAGGAATATCTTTTGTTTCTTTTTCTGATATTTCCTCTTTCGGCTTGGAGGCTTCAGCAACAGAATTTTGCTGAACCTTGAGATAATCTTCCATCCGTTTCTTGATCTCATTCAACTCTTTCTCTATCTTTCCGAAGCGATTGTCCAACCTACTCAATAAAATAAATAACATAACCAAAACGAGTAGTGCATATACAGTATTAAAGTCGTCCATAATATTCCAGATTTGAGTTCTATATCACAAATATAGATAATTATTAATAGCTCCAATCAATTGTTATTAAATTATTTGGATTATCCCAATAATGCAATTTTACATCAATTGCATAAATCAGGATACAAATCCTCTAAATCAGGAAAAAAATCTCCTCATTTTATAAAAAAGAATAGAGCTTACAAATTCCAAACAATTATACGGCTTTTATTCTTCTTTTTCCTATCTTTGCCACAATATCAATAAAAATCACACAAATTATTCACTTAAACACAAGAAGCATGAAGCACCTTAAATTTCTATTTGCACTTGGCGGCATTCTTTTCTTATCTTGCCAAACAGTATCCGCACGTGGTTTAAAAATCCCTTTCGGCGACCGCGAAGTATTAACCAAAGTAGCAGATTTGCCTGATACCGAAGAGTACCAAACAGACGATGGAAACTACATTGATCTGGCAACTTTCCATCAGGAGTTCAACATCGCTTACCTTCTCCCTCTATACATAGAGAAAGAGCCTCGCCTGGTCGGCTATTGCGAAAAGGAAGACACTTACTATGAACTGACGGAAGAACAACTGGCTACCATCCTAAAAGAAAATAATTTGGATGGAGAGAAGTTGAACAAGATCGGTTTCTATTCCCGTTATGGCGGTAAAGCTGTCGGACTTCTTATAATTGCCCTTATCATTTGGGGATGTATTCCTGGAAAAAAGAAAGAAGTGAAACCCGTGGAAGTATAAAACAAACCATTATTAATAACATTAAAAAGTACAAACTATGTCTATTTACACCTTTATTCCGGTCATTTTCATTGTTCTATATCTAGGATACTGGTTTTACATGAAAAACAAAAACTCGAAACAGGCACAAGTAGTGAACAACACCGATTTCAAAGCTGAATTTGCAAATGCAGAACAGTATAAAAAACTCTGCTTAAACTCTGATTTATCTTTCCTGAAAGAAGCTATGGGAGAAGAAAAAATTGACGCTTTCAACTATGCCAGCAATGAGTATGGTGTAGCATCCGCACTCAAAGACGGAATGAAAGATAAGCTGAAAGGAATGGCCACCTTAGGAACTGTACGTTTCAATACCGTACAAACTCCCAAATATCTGGTATTAAGCGGAGACAATCTGCACCTATTCGATACAGACACAGATGGAGAAATCGACAATCATTTTGTATTCAATCAGGCGCGTCTTGAAAACTCCCGTCTCATCGCAATTCCTATGGAGGGACAAGTACAAGCACAGGCACAAGCCAGAGGAAACAACGTGAAAGCATACAAACTTTCATTGCAAACCGACGAGAAACCTGTTGAACTCATTATCTACTCCTGTCTGATATTTACAAATATCCCGGAGATTCCGACAGATCCACAAGAAACAATACAGGATATTATCATTGGCAATGACTTCTTGAAACAATTGGGTGACAAATATCCTAATTTGAAAGTCTCATTGCCGATATTTAGCTAAAGAAGGACATATACTTAGAAAAAATAACAGCGGAAGGTTAGCTAGTTACCAAACATTATGCGTCCCGGCGGATTTGCAATCCGCCGTTCTCCGAGTATCAGGATTTATAATCCGCAATACACCTATACTTTAATATATAGTTCGGATTGAAAATCCTGATGCTCAAAGCAATCGGATTACAAATCCGATTAAACAGGTTAAAAATCCGATTGAACAGATCTCTGCAGATACTCCCCGCAGAAATTCAAAAGTAAAATTAAAAGCGATACAGTTTCGTTCGGACAAGAAGCTGAAACAATCTGTCGGATATATAAAAATAAAGCAAATGAAGCGGGTCAAGCACTCTGCCAAATTATCGGAAATAGAGATAGACATGCGGCTAAAAGAGTATTTCAGCGATCATCAGATTATGCAACGTTCCGACTTTCAAGGCATCACGGGGATGGTACGTTCCACAGCCATGATTCATATTCGCCGACTCCGTCAGGAAGGCAAGCCGCAGAATATCGGCATTCCCAGTCAACCTATTTATGTGCCGGCCCCAGGATTTTATGGAAAGTCCAGAGATTATCAGCCTGTCAAATAAACTAAAACAAAATATCAGAGGAGATACCCCCAAAGAACAGATATAAAAAAGGCGGCTGAAAGCATGAACCCCTCTTTTCAGGGTTCGCTTTCAGCCGCTATCTCTTTCCAGCAAGCGATTACAGAGAATCGCTGAATGCTGAAATCGCTTTTTTACTTTTTATTACTGTGCAGATTCTACCAATACTACACGGTTCAGAATCGGTTGACCGAATTTGTCAACACCACCACCGGCTGCAACTTTCAGTCTATCGGCAGAGATGCCATACTTCTTAACTAACAAGTCTTTAACAACCTGTGCACGTTCCAAACTTAACTTCTGATTGAAAGCAGGAGTACCGGTTGCAGAGTCAGCATATCCGTTGATTGTGTATGTAGCATTCGGAGATTCTTTTATCTTGCTGGCAAGATATGACAAGTTCATTTCTTCTTGCGGAGATAATTTATCAGAACCGATCTTGAAGAATACGGTACGCGGAGCAATGTTAGTATCTGTGATAACAACTTCTTCAGTATCTTCTACTTCTACTGGTTGTTGTGCATTTGCCAACTGTTGTTGCAATTGCATATTAGCTGCTGCCATTGCATTCATCTGATTACGCATCTGATTCAATTCAAGTTCAGAGATAATCTGTGGAGTAGGACGTTGGAATCCGCGGGTAGGGAAGTAATAAGTCACACCGAGGGTAGCACCTAAGATACCATCATAATCGGGTCTACCTCCATGTTCTCCGTCAAACTTGCCTTCCAGACCTGTTGCGCTCAACTCCAGATTCAAGTCAACAGCATTCGACAAACGGAAGCGGTTGATAATACCTGCATTGAAAGTAGCGGAGTTAGTGTGAGGACGAGAATAAGCATGAGCCCAACCGGCACCTATATAAGGGATAATTTCATATACGCGATTCGGATTGTATCCACCGAAAAGTGCGTTCAGGTTAATCATCAAATCACCATGCAAGTTCATGTAGTCCCATCTTTGTTTGTAAGAACCGTCTTCTCTCGGACCACCCACTACATAATTAGCAGTTTCGCTGGTAGTGAATCCTTTTGCCTGCAATCCGCTGTATTGCAAACGCAATCCGAATCCCGGAGTTACCCATTTGCCGACAGACACGTTAAATGTAGGAGCAACACGGTCTCTGAATTTGCCGATATGGTCATTGTTTCCATATAGCACCTGGGCGCCGCCTCCTACAGAGAAGAACCAGTTACTCCAGAAAGGATTAGTTATTACTTGATATTTATCTTGTACCTGAATCACTTCGTATTCAGTTACAGTCATTGTCTGCTGCGCAGAAGCGACAGACGCAACGCCGGCAAATGCCAGCAACATCAGAATCTTTTTCATATACCTAATAGTTAAGTGGTTATTTAAATCTTTTTCTTTGTTGAACTATTTAAATAACACGAACCGAACTAAAAGGTTTTAGAAAAAGATGAAATTATTTGTTTTATTTGAATAATCTTTCGATGTCTTCCTCCTTGATTGTTGTCAAAACAGTTTTCCCATCAGGGGTGTAATTCGGTGAGGGACAGGCAAAAAGGTTGTCTACAAGGCTTACCATTTCTTCATTACTCAACACCTGTCCGTAAACAATAGCCGCCGCGCGAGCCAATGTTAATGCCAGAATACTTTGGATTTCTTCCTTGACGTCACTTCCTTTTTCCATCGCCGTATGCAGCATATTACGCACCAGTTCCACCGGATTCAGACCTTCAATCCCCGAAGGAATACCATTAATGGCATAGCTACCGCCTCCCAGATTACTCAAATCGAAACCGACTGCAGACAAATCATCCATAATACTTTGCAGTACAGCAGCTTCCGAAGCCGGCAACTGTAAGATTTCCGGGAACAGGACGCCTTGTGATACCCCCTGTTTCTGTTGGATCTGTACCATATAACGATCAAAAAGCACCCGTATGTGTGCCCGGTGCTGATCGATTAGCATCAAACCGGATTTAACTGAAGTCAGGATAAACCGCCCTTTAAACTGCAAATGCTGATTTCCTTTCTCTATCACCGGTTCACTGGCATACAAAGTAGAAGAAGCGGCAGAGGTGACCGTCTCCATCTTTTCTTCAACGAAAGTGGGTTGGCCGCCAATAGAAGAGTCTTCCCAATCCATTTCTGGTTCCGGTTGCGGGTTATTCATCTTACTGGCTTTCGTCAGCCCTCCGTACAAATCTTCCCATTCCACTTTCGAACGGCTGTACGATCCGCCACCACCGCCACCGGCAGAAACTTTAAACGGATTATAATCTGTATTATAATGTATCTTCGGAGGCTCGGAAGACATTTTCTCCTCAAATGCCGGAATGTCAGGCATGTCTTCCGTATCAAAATCAATAGAAGGGATCGCACTGAATTTACCCAACGACTCCTTCACGGATGCTGAAAGTATCTGCCAGATAGCCTGTTCATTTTCAAACTTGATTTCAGTCTTTGTCGGATGGATATTCACGTCAATATTAGCCGGATCTACATTGAAATAGATAAAGTAGGAAATCTGTTCACCAGTGGGAATCAACTGTTCATAAGCCTCCATGACTGCCTTATGAAAATAAGGATGACGCATATAACGCCCGTTGACAAAGAAATACTGATGTGCCCCTTTCTTACGGGCTGTCTCCGGCTTGGCTACATATCCGGAGATTTTCACCATGGTAGTATTGACCTCTATATTGAGTAACTGCTGATTGAGCTTCTTACCGAAAATAGCAAGGATACGTTGACGTAATTGTGATACCGGAAGATTAAATAACTCCGAATCATTACTATAAAGCGAAAAAGCAACCTCCGGATGCACCAAAGCGATCCGTTCAAATTCGGCAAGGATGTTACTCAATTCCGTTGAATTAGCCTTTAGAAATTTACGACGGGCAGGTACATTAAAGAATAGGTTCTTTACAGAGAAGTTACTTCCTTTAGAACAGGACACAGCCTCCTGACTTTCCACTTGAGAGCCTGCAATCACCAGTTTCGTTCCCAGTTCTTCCGACTCGGGGCGTGTTTTTAACTCCACCTGTGCCACTGCAGCGATAGAAGCCAATGCCTCTCCGCGAAATCCCATTGTACGCAAAGCAAACAGATCCGCCGCTTGACGTATCTTGGAAGTGGCATGTCGCTCAAAAGAAAGACGGGCATCCGTTTCGGACATTCCTTTTCCATCATCAATCACCTGAATGCTGGTTTTACCTGCATCAGTCACCAATACATGTATATTTTGTGCATCTGCATCAATCGCATTCTCCACTAGCTCCTTGATGACAGACGCGGGACGTTGTATCACTTCACCGGCAGCAATCTGGTTAGCTACCGAATCAGGTAACAAATGAATTATATCGCTCATTCTTCGTAAATTAATAATTAAAAGTTCCAGCTTCCTGTCGCCAAATAATGCCACAGATAAAGAAGGAAAGCAATGATTATCAGTATGATTCCGAAAGAGACCGGTTTGCGGCCACTCGCTTTTCTTCTTTTCAAATGCGTAGTACCTTCGATGAACTTACCTCGAATATCCTCCGGATTAAATTCCTTTTCCGGAAGCATCCCCAAGTCACGTTTGGCGTTCTCCTCCATCTTTGCGAGCTTTTCTTTCCGCTCGTCTACATAAATGTATTGATGATTAAAGCCACGGGGCTTTCTCATTGAGTTAAACATTCCCATACTACTTCATATTTATTAAGTTTCGCTTTTCTGTTTTGGGTCGCCGGTCGGTGGTCGGTTTCAGTGTATCGCCCGCACGTTTACCCCGCCAGTTAAAGATATCATCCTTATTCAGCGGACGGACATAGTCGAACCAGGCAAAAGTGGGAAGACGCAATTTATCAGGCGGTATCTGGTCCATCGGATACATCGTTCCGTTGGATTTACCGATAAACAGTCCTTTTTCCATCTTCTTGTCCTTCATATAAAGATGAAGCACACTACCTTCCAGACAATTAAATCCGGTCATCGTACTGTCTTTTTCTTCCGGATAGAAAGCGGTCAACACATTACCAATCACTTCAATATGACGCATATCTCCATTGATGAAATAGGCTTTCATCTCTTTGCCGGACACTTGGTTATAATGAATAGAATCTTTCATTTCCACCGTCAACGCCTGGTTGATGATATGCGCCCAGTCAATCGTGCTGTCATTCATATAAATCTTGATCTGCTCGCCAAGTAGTTGCTGCCCTTCATTCCAAAGAATAGGGTCGGTATACATGGTCATACAGGAATCCTTCGAATTATAGACCAGTGAGTCACATACTCCTTGAACATCCGTACGATACATACGTACCTTGTGATAAGCCTTCATCAACCGGAAAACGGAATCGGTATTCAGGTTGTAAGACACCAACTGCAATGTATCGCCATGCATAAAAAGACTGTCAGGCCCTTGCGAGTAGTCGATTGCCACAGCACGTTTCGTCGCAAACGCGGAGTCTGTCAATTCATTATAGAAACAATAATCACCCGTCAGCATATTCTTATTAATGGAATCTGTCATCTTCACATTATCGAACGCCTCGCCATAACCGATGATACGGTCATAGAACAGACTGTCGCCTACCAGTTTCTTTCCCTGATTGGTCAGTACCGAACGGTCCAACAGTTCGGCTTGTTCGGTCATTGTATTATAGAATCCCCGTTCCGAATAGATATGATTATTATCACTGACGATATTGGAAGGTCCGAGAATAACTGCGATTTTGCTTTCCGTATTATACCTTAATGTATCGGAAGTCAACACAAACTTAGGGTTTACCAACTTCACATCATGGTTGAATACCGACTGTTTTGTTGCAGGACTGTATTCTCCCCAATCGGAAGTCAATACATTCTCTTCATCCATCAAGGTTCCTCCCTCGAAATAATATCCGAGGTCGTAGAGACGGTCGTAGTTCAAGCTATCTGTCAACAGGGTGGTGTTCCGATTAATCATCTTCACATTTTCACGAAGCTGCGCTATTTGCGTCATTCCGTCATAATAAAGATAATCACCGTAGATGAACAAAGTGTCTCCCTGTTCCATACGCACATTACTGAAGGCCTCCACAGAGTTGGTTTTCTCAAAAATCAGCGCACTATCACAGTACATATACATACTGTCATGCCGCAATTTCACGTTACCAATCAACACCTGCACATCCGGACGCGCCAACTTATCCGCCTGACCTTCATCAGCATGAAGCAGATAAACTTTGGTCTTTTTATTCTCCGGTTGCTTCTTGTTGTCCGACTGTTTCTTATTGCCTGCCGGTGTTTTGGCTTTTGGAGCCGACTTAGACGTATCCGCAGCCGATTTAATTGAATCCCCTGTCACAGGTTTCTGTCCTGTTGGCCTCACTTGTGCTACAAGACATACACCAAACAGGCATAGAAAGCCTATAAGGAGCCATCTATGCCTGTCTTGTTGTTTATTTTTTTTATTTGTTTTCAGCATATAAAATCAAAGCAAGGTTACATCAGTCCTTCTTGACCCAACCCGGATACTTGAAGTCACACTTCTGCCAGTTTTCGTTGATGCGTACATAAGTATGTTTCTGCTTGTCCAGAATCCATTTCTGCAACATCTCTTCACGGCGTTTCTCCATCACAATTTCTTTCAGGTCCTGATAGTCTTCTGCAATGGTTGCTTTATGACCGTTGATTTTTGCTTTCAACTTCACGATAGCACATACTTCTTTTCCATCCTTCTCATTAATCATTGTAAAGGCTTTGGAAATTTCACCTACATTCATCTTATCCACTACCTTAGCAACGTCTTGAGGAAGATCCTGCATCTGGAACTTAGAAGTAGTGATACCTGTACGCTCATTCGTATTCACCATAAGACCGTGATTATTACGAGTATCCTTATCCTGTGAAATCACAGAGGCAGCCTCATCAAATGTAAACTTATTCTGACGGATATCATCGCCAATAGAATCCAGACGGGCACAAGCCTCAGTCAACTCCTTTTCAGATACTTTCGGACGCAACAGAATGTGACGGGTATTCACACGGTCGCCACGTTTCTCGATAAGCTGGATAATATGATAACCAAATTCAGATTCTACGATCTTAGAAACTTTCTTCGGATCCTGAAGACTGAATGCTACATTGGCATAAGCCGGATCCAGCATACCACGTCCCATAAAATCAAGTTCACCACCTTTGATAGCAGAAGCCTTATCTTCGGAATACAGACGTGCCAGTGTAGAAAAATCAATTTCACCCTTTGTCACACGGTCTGTATAATCACGCAGACGTCTCTTTACATCTTCAATTTCAGCAATAGGAATTTTAGGTTGCAGTGTAATAATCTGCACCTCTACCTGAGTCGGAATATAAGGGATACTGTCCTGAGGAAGATCCTTGAAATAGCGGCGTACTTCTGCCGGAGTTACCTTGATATCTCCTACCAGTTTCTGCTGCATCTTCTGTACTGTCAGTCCGTCACGGGCATTTTCGCGCAACGTTTCACGAATTTGAGTAGCAGTCTTATTGAAGTATTCCTCCATTTTCTCCTTAGAACCAATCTGCTGGATATACATATTGGTCATCATATCTACACGCTGAATGATTTCCGCTTCGGAAACTTCGATACTATCCAACTTTGCCTGGTGCAGGAATAACTTCTGCACAGCGATTTCTTCGGGTATTACACAATAAGGATCGCCATCGATACGTTGTCCGTCGTATTGCATTTGTCGATATTGCTCTTCAACCTCAGACTTATAAATAGCTTCATCTCCTATTATCCATACAACCTCATCGATAACATTGTCATCGGAAAAAGCCGGCAAAGACACCGCCATAAGGAAAAATAAAAGCCAATCAGTAACTTTACGCATAATTCAATTATTTTATACTCTCTTTTTCAATAGATTTCTCACCTTTATACAACCACTTTATATCACCCGACTTCTCGGCATCCCGATACAGATTTTCTTCCAACTCCCGATCAAAGTTCAACCGATTGCTATTTGTCAAAATTTCCTGAATTTGAGCCCGAGCAAAATCATAAGGCATTTCTTCTCCCGGCAAACGATATTCTGTAATATTCAGTAAATACCAATATCCGTTTTTATTAAATTCCAACTTATGATATGTTTTTAAAAAGGATTCAGCATCTCCAAACTCGTATGGAATATTATTGACGATTTCTTCAAACGGTATCCACTTGTCATAAAAGTAGTCATAGATCACCGCATTTTTCAAAGCATATTTCTCGATCTTTTCTACTCCATCGGGATTTGTAGAACAATACCATTTTTTCAACTGTCCAAGATTGGGCGTATTCTCCGGTACTTTAAGAAACAACCCTTTCAAGATGGCTTCATGCAAACGAAACATTTCTGAGTTTCGCTCATAATAATCCAGCATTTCTTGTTCATCAAAAGACTTCGTCACCCGTTCATTAAGCAATCTCTTACGATATTCGAATATGACTAAATCTCGTCGGTATTTCTCAACCAATGCATCAATACGTCCTATATCGGGAATATTCTTTTGTGCCATTCGATATAGTAATACATCACAAATCCATCGACGGATATACTTGTCGGCAAAATCGGTACTATCAGCGCGCGAAAGTCCCTCTGGCATGGCATCGGCAAGCTCTTGACGCGATAGTATTTCATCGCCCACTTGTACCAATGAATTTTCATCGCTCTGTAACCCAC
>ERZ779671.690-NODE-690-length-16412-cov-2.142997_pt1 | contig 16412 bp, 10 predicted proteins | sample MGYA00511074_ERZ779671 | MGnify/ENA primary metagenome ERZ779671 (study PRJEB29588, sample SAMEA2158454) | human gut metagenome | biome: human gut; feature: human-associated habitat; material: faeces | place: Denmark | collected 2008/2010 ... | reverse complement strand
ATGAATTGCTTAAAGAAATAGATAGCCGGAAGAAATAGACATCGTTTGTTTGTGTTAAAAGAACCGAAAAAAAGAGCTTATTGAAATGATGTGTCCAACTTATTCTTACTTTTGTGTTTGACAATAGTGTCAAACTAAGGGGAACATAGTGTAGAACATGATTAAAATAGGAATTGATGTAGGTTCAACGACGGCGAAGTTAGTTGCCGTCGATGAAAATGATAATCTATTATTTTCAAAGTACGAGAGACACAATGCGAAAGCAAAAGAGACAATTCTATCATTCTTGAAAGAGCTGTTATCTGAAATCGGAGATAAAGATATTTCCGTGAGGATAACAGGCTCTATCGGAATGGGAATTTCAGAGAAATGTTCGTTGCCGTTTGTACAGGAGGTTGTTGCGGCAGCGAAAGCGATACAAAAGGATTATTCTCATGTGACTTCTATGATAGACATCGGAGGAGAAGATGCGAAAGTCGTCTTCTTTAAGGATGCCGAAGCGACCGATTTGCGTATGAACGGCAATTGCGCAGGAGGGACGGGCGCTTTTATTGACCAGATGGCGATTATACTGGGAGTGAATATTGATGAATTGAATCAACTTGCCATGAATGCGACACAGGTATATCCTATTGCCTCCCGTTGTGGCGTTTTCTGTAAAACGGATATTCAGAATCTGATAGCTAAAAATGTAAGTCGTGAGAATATTGCGGCTTCCATCTTTCGTGCGGTAGCAGTTCAAACGGTAGTGACGCTGGCGCACGGTTGCGATATTACAACTCCCGTATTGTTTTGCGGTGGTCCGTTAACCTTCATTCCGGCACTGCGGAAAGCCTTCATTGATTATTTGTCCCTCGATGAAAAAGAGATCATACTGCCGGCCAACGGCACTTTGCTCCCTGCACTAGGTGCTGCTCTATTTCATCTTGATAAAGAGGATTACTGTAAACTGTCCCATTTGATCGATAAGATTGACACTACTTTAAACGGTAACGGTAACCTTGCTTCAACAGGGTTGGAACCTGTTTTTGCAAGTAATGAAGAATATGAAGCATGGAAAGAAAGAATATCCCGTCATAAGATGATATCTTCCGGCTTGAAAGCCGGAACACAGGATGTCTTTATCGGCATCGATTCAGGTTCTACTACGACAAAGATTGTTGTACTGGATGAAGATTCAAGGCTTCTGTATTCTTATTATAATATTAATGGCGGCAATCCGATAAAAGCTGTGGAAGAGGGGCTGAATCAGTTGAACGATGAATGTTTGAAGCAGAATGCCGTACTCAATATAAAAGGAAGCTGTTCTACCGGATATGGGGAAGACCTTATCAGGTCTGCCTTTCAGCTTCATTCGGGGATTATCGAAACGATCGCCCATTATATGGCAGCGCATTATCTGAACAAGGATGTGTCTTTTATCCTCGATATCGGCGGTCAGGATATGAAATGTATCAAGATCAAAAATCAGATCGTAGACAGCGTACAGTTAAACGAGGCATGTTCTTCCGGCTGTGGCTCTTTTATTGAGACTTTTGCCAAATCGCTGAATTACGATGTAAAAGATTTTGCGAAACTGGCCTTATTTGCAGAAAATCCGATTGACCTTGGTTCCCGCTGTACTGTTTTCATGAACTCTAACGTCAAACAGGCGCAGAAAGAGGGAGCTTCCGTCGCAGATATTTCTGCCGGACTGGCTTACTCCGTCATCAAAAATGCCCTGCTCAAGGTTATAAAGCTCACGGATCCAAAGGATCTCGGAAAAAACATCGTGGTACAGGGTGGTACCTTCTACAACGATGCAGTTTTAAAGAGTTTTGAAGTCATATCAGGAAGAACAGCCATAAGACCTGACATCTCAGGTATCATGGGTGCTTTTGGTGCTGCCCTCATCGCTAGGAACAAGTACAAAGAGGGATTTGTCACGACTATGCTCCCTATCGAGGAGATAAGAAAGCTCACATATGAGAGCTCCATGACAAGATGTAAAGGATGTACAAACAACTGTCTCCTTACGATTAACCGTTTTACTGGTGGCAGACAGTTCATCACAGGTAACCGTTGTGAACGCGGTCTTGGATTAAAGAAAAACCAGCACGACATGCCAAATTTATTTGAATATAAATTCAATCGTTTGTTCTCCTACGAACCGCTGACCGAAAGTGAAGCATATCGTGGTATCATCGGTATTCCACGTGTCCTGAATATGTATGAGAACTATCCGTTCTGGTTTACATTCCTGACGAAGCTCGGCTACCGGGTACTGCTCTCTCCGAAATCATCGAGAGACATCTATACCCTTGGTATCGAGTCTATCCCAAGTGAGTCGGAATGTTATCCAGCAAAGATCTCGCATGGTCATGTTATGTGGCTGTTGAAGCAGGGAATCAAGACAATTTTCTATCCTTGTATTCCTTACGAGCGTAACGAGACACCGGATGCAAACAACCACTACAACTGCCCGATTGTCACAAGCTACGCAGAGAATATCAAGAACAACATGGAAGAGGTTTCCGCACCGGATGTCACCTACATCCGTCCGTTCCTTGCACTTGATAATAAAGATGCACTAAAGGATCGTCTGCTGCGTGAATTTTCGAAATATACAAACGTCACAAAGGAAGAAATAAACGAAGCGGTTGAGGCTGCTTATGCAGAGGCAGATGCAGTCAAAGCGGACATTCAGAAAAAGGGTGAAGAGACGATCGCTTATCTGGAGAAGACCGATAAACTCGGTATCGTGCTTGCCGGTCGTCCATACCATCTGGATCCGGAGATCAACCACGGACTTCCGGAGCTTATTAACTCGTATGATATCGCTGTTTTAACAGAAGACTCTGTTGCACATCTTGGCAAAGTAGAGCGTCCTTTGATCGTATCCGATCAGTGGATGTACCACTCCCGTCTGTACAAGGCTGCAAACTACGTCAAGTCAAGCAGGAATCTGGAGCTGATCCAGTTAAACTCCTTCGGCTGTGGTCTGGATGCCGTTACAACGGACTGTGTCAACGATATCCTGACAAACTCCGGCAAGATTTACACCGTATTAAAGATTGATGAAGTCAGCAACTTAGGTGCGGCACGTATCCGTATCCGTTCGCTGATCAGTGCAGTCAATGTCAGAAGAAAGCATAACTTCACACCATGTCCGATGCCAAGTAATTATAACCGTGTAGAATTCACAACAGATATGAAGGATTATACTGTATTGGTACCACAGCTCTCCCCAATTCATTTCAATGTATTGGCTCCGGCGATGCGCCATATGGGATTAAATATTGAGATTCTTCCGGATGCAACAAAAGAAGTCATTGATACCGGCTTAAAATATGTAAACAACGATGCCTGCTATCCTTCTTTGATCGTTGTAGGTCAGATGATGCATGCCATCACATCCGGCAAATATGACATCAATAAACTGGCACTTATTATGACACAGACCGGCGGTGGCTGCCGTGCAACAAACTACGTTGGCTTTATCCGTCGTGCACTTGCGAAGGCCGGCTACCCACAGATTCCGGTGATTGCCCTCTCCGTACAGGGCTTTGAGAATAACTCCGGTTTCGTATGGAATATGAAGACGGTCAAATGCGCGATGCAGGCGCTCGCAATCGGAGATCTGTTCATGCGCGTTGTCTACCAGACTCGTCCATACGAGAAGGTAAAGGGATCTGTCAATAAGCTGCACCGCAAATGGGAACATGCAGCCATCCGTTGCATGGAAAATGGCGGTCGCGGATTCAGTAAACTGGTACATGATATCGTCAAAGACTTCGACAACGTGCCTTTGAATGAAAATATAAAGAAGCCACGTGTTGGTATCGTTGGCGAGATTCTTGTTAAGTTCCTCCCATCTGCCAACAACCACTTGGTAGAGCTTCTGGAGGCAGAAGGAGCCGAAGCGGTTATGCCGGATCTGCTGGACTTCTTCCAGTACTGCTTCTACAACAACAATTACAAATACGAATATCTTGGCAAGACGAAGAAATCTGCAAGAAACGGTAACCTCGGTATCGCTGCACTCGAAGCTCTGCGCCACCCGGTAGTCAGTGCCTTAAAGAAGAGTAAGCGGTTCCATCCACCTGTACATATTAAGACCTTGGCAGAATATGCCCGCCCGATTGTATCCATCGGTAACCAGACCGGTGAAGGCTGGTTTCTGACCGGTGAGATGATTGAGCTTATAAAGAGTGGTGCCAGCAACATTGTATGCTGCCAGCCATTTGCCTGTCTTCCAAACCACATTGTCGGTAAGGGTGTTATCAAATCCCTGCGTCATGCATATCCGGATGCCAACATCGTCGCAATCGACTATGATCCGGGTGCTTCTGAAGTCAATCAGGTAAACCGTATCAAGCTGATGCTTGCAACGGCAAGAAAGAACATGGAAGAAAACGATAACAAATAAAGCAACAAAAAAGAAACGGTTTTCAAATTGAAAATCGTTTCTTTTTTATTGCTATGCAAATGAAACTTCCAAAGGAAAAATGATTCTCTCCTCTTCCCGATTCAATTAAGAATCCAGCAGGAAATCTGCCAGAATCACATTGCTGACATCTATCCCGGCATCTGTCAGATAGATCCGGTCACCTTCGCTTGCCATGAAGCCTTCTCCGATATATTTATTCAGGACGCTTCCATATACCTCATAGATATCTTTATTGAACCGTTCCTTGAAGTCCTCCCGGCTCACGCCACAGGTCATCCGCAGACCAAGGAACATGAATTCCTCCATCCGTGCATCTATGTAGATATTCGTCACATTCTCACGCAATGTCCGCGTCGTATCGTTATACAGAAGCTCCATATTATCTGTCTCTACAAACTTGTCAGACAGGTTTTCCATCAGCTCAATATATTTGAAGATATCGCGCATGTTGTTGAACCGTTTCCCCTGGAAATACGAGGATGCGCCAATACCAAAGCCGATATACTCGCCGCCCGTCCAGTAAACCATGTTATGCTTGCACTCATATCCCGGCTTTGCATAATTGGAAAATTCGTAACGGTCATAACCGTGTGCCGCCAGAAGCTGTTTCGTAATCTCATACATCCGGCGATCCACCATCTCCGGTGGCAGTTCACTTAAGATCTGCGGATCTTTTGCAAACGGCGTACCCTCCTCGATACTCAAGGAATATGCAGATATATGCTCTGGTCCAAACTCAATTACACGGGACAACGTATCGACATAGGTATGAATCGTCTGCCCCGGAAGCCCGGACATAATATCAATGTTAATATTCTGGAATCCCGCGCGTCTCGCTGCATTGTAGCTTGCCACAAACTGATCAAAATTATGAATTCTTCCCAGTTTCTTTAACATATCATCATCACAGGACTGTAACCCGATGCTGATCCGGTTAATACCTGCCGCCTTATAACCATTTAACTTCTGATGGCGCAACGTCCCCGGGTTCGCCTCGATCGTCACCTCAGCATTCTTCTCCACATGGAAATACCGGCGGATAAATGCCATGATATTTGTGATCAGGGATTCATCTAACAGGGATGGTGTTCCACCCCCGATAAAGATACTGCGCACCCCGTAGTCTGCAACGATTGGCGCATACATCTTGATCTCCTGACACAGGCAATCAACATAGCGAAGCATCGTTCCATAGCTTTCCCCATCAAACGACAGGAAATCACAGTATTTGCATTTTACGACGCAAAACGGTATATGAACATATAAGCTCACATATTTTTTCATTCGTTTTTCCTACTCCTCATCTAACTTCAGTACACTCATAAACGCCTTCTGTGGAATCTCTACGTTTCCGACCTGACGCATACGCTTCTTTCCTTCCTTCTGCTTCTCCAGGAGCTTTCTCTTACGCGAGATATCTCCACCGTAGCATTTTGCAAGCACATCTTTACGCATCGCCTTGACCGTCTCTCTGGCAATAACCTTGGAACCGATGGCTGCCTGAATTGGAATCTCGAAGAGCTGTCTTGGAATCTCCTCTTTTAACTTCTCACACATCTTTCTGCCACGCTCATAGGCAGTATCCTTGTGCAGGATGAAGGAAAGTGCATCGACTTCTTCTTTATTGATCAGGATATCCAGCTTGACAAGATCGGAACGGACATAGCCCTTCATCTCATAGTCAAATGATGCATATCCGCGCGATCTGGACTTTAACGCATCAAAGAAATCATATATTATCTCATTAAGCGGAAGGTCATACTTAAGCAGTGCTCTTGTCTGTTCTATATATTCCATACCATTGTATACACCACGGCGTTCCTGACAAAGTTTCATAATAGGTCCAACAAATTCGGTTGTAACCATAATCTCAGCGCTTACCATAGGTTCTTCCATATAGTCTATCTCTGATGGATCAGGCATATTAGACGGATTAGTAAGGTCTATAACTTCACCATTAGTCTTATGGACTTTATATATAACTCCCGGTGCTGTTGTTACAAGGTCAAGGTTATATTCTCTCTCAAGTCTTTCCTGTATAATCTCAAGATGCAAAAGCCCTAAGAAACCACATCTGAAACCAAAACCAAGTGCTATAGATGTCTCAGGCTCAAACTGGAGTGAAGCATCATTAAGCTGAAGCTTCTCCAATGCTTCTCTTAGATCCTGATATTTTGCACCGTCTGCTGGATACAGACCGCAGTACACCATAGGGTTGACCTTCTTATAATCTGGAAGCGGCTCTGATACAGGTCTGTCATTATCTGTAACAGTATCACCAACTCTCGTATCCTGAACATTTTTAATACTTGCTGTAATATATCCAACCATACCTGCACTTAATTCATCGCAAGGTATGAACTGACCAGCTCCGAAGTAACCTACCTCAACTACTTCTTCTACTGCTCCGGTTGCCATCATTCTTATCTTAGTACCCTTCTTTACAGTACCCTCTACTATTCTTACAAATATAATAACACCCTTATATGCATCGTATAATGAGTCAAATATAAGTGCAGATAAAGGATTAGCTGCATCACCTGTAGGTGCTGGAATTTTCTTTACTATCTGTTCAAGAACTTCCTCGATATTAATGCCATTTTTCGCTGAAATTAACGGAGCGTCCTGAGCCTCTATTCCGATAATATCCTCAATCTCATCTTTAACTCTGTCTGGTTCTGCACTTGGAAGATCAATCTTATTAATAACAGGAAATACCTCTAAGTCGTGGTCAAGTGCAAGATATACATTGGCAAGTGTCTGTGCCTCTATGCCCTGTGCCGCATCTACTACAAGTACAGCACCATCACAAGCCGCAAGTGCCCTTGATACCTCATAGTTAAAGTCAACGTGACCTGGAGTATCAATAAGGTTAAATATATATTCTTCGCCGTCCTGAGCCCTGTATACAGTTCTTACTGTCTGCGACTTTATTGTAATTCCCCTCTCCCTCTCAATATCCATATTATCAAGAACCTGCTCCTGCATTTCCCTGCTTGTAAGAAGTCCTGTCTTTTCTATAATTCTGTCGGCAAGAGTTGACTTGCCGTGGTCAATATGTGCTATAATACAAAAATTTCTTATGTTCTTCTGATTAATTACTGCCATTCGTATAACCTGCCTGTTCTAAGTATTTCATAATTCCATCAGCTATAAGCTTAGCTGTATTGTCTATATCTGTTGTTACAAGTTTATTATCCTTACTGCTGTACATATTGCCTAACTCTATTATACAGCTCGCTACTTTGCTGTGCTGGTTCAGGTAATAATCTTTGCTCTTATTATCAGGAGTACCCGTATTCACTCCCGATAAGCTTACATCTACTCCATTTAACTCTTCCATAATATCACTCGCAAGGCTTTTAGAGTTAGATGGGGAAGAGGTATGAATCCACGCACTTATTCCCCTACTGCTTCCTGACTTATCAGTAATATCCCTATGAAATGACACAAGTGCCGCTGCTTTGGCGTTATTGCATATCTCTATACGCTTGGTATAATCCACCGATGTATCAGTTGTTCTTGTCATAACAACTGTAACGCCAGCACTTTCAAGCTCATTCTTAACGCTGTCAGCTAAAGATAACATCTGTGTCTTTTCATAGTTAGTTCCGTCGTACTGTCCTGTATCACTTCCACCGTGAGGAGCATCTATACAGACTATTGCCTTAGACGACCAGTTAATTGTCTTATTATTACTTTCTTCGCTATTATCCTCATTGTTCTGCAAAAGCCCATCATCAGTTACCTCATCTGATGTTGTCTTTCCTATATTCATAATTGACCTTATCGAAGCTCCACAGTCAATATATAACATTACGGCAAATATTAATATAGCTGCTAATGAAGCCACTCCGAATATTCTGTCCCACTTAAATGATGTATTATTCTTATTATTCATTATTATCTCTCCAATCCATACCCTTTCTATTTTCTTAGAATACAAGCGGATTGTCAAGTAAAATGTTTAACAGCTTCTCACCATTTCTCTTTTTAATCTCTTTATAATCTTCTTTTCAAGTCTTGATATATATGACTGCGATATTCCAAGCATATCAGCGACCTCTTTTTGTGTCTTTTCCTCTCCATCTTTATCACTAAGACCATATCTTAAATCGACTATAATTCTCTCCCTCTCAGACAAATTGCCAATCGCCCTCTTTAATGCTTTCATCTCAACCTCATTTTCAAGGTCTTTATAACACACATCATCTTCAGTTCCAAGAATATCAGATAACAAAAGTTCATTGCCATCCCAGTCAACATTGAGTGGTTCATCAATTGACACCTCTGCTTTTACCTTGCTATTTCTTCTAAGATACATAAGAATTTCATTCTCTATACATCTTGAAGCATAAGTTGCAAGCTTTATATTCTTATCCCTGTCATATGAATTAATTGCCTTTATAAGACCTATTGTGCCAATTGATATAAGGTCCTCTACTCCAACACCTGTATTATCAAATTTCTTGGCTATGTATACAACAAGTCTTAAGTTATGTTCTATAAGCATTTTCTTAGCATAATCGTCATTATCAGTCTTTAACATTGCCAGCACATTTTTCTCCTCCTCAATATCAAGCGGTGCGGGCAGCACCTCTGTACCTCCTATATAATGAACTTCTCTTGTCCCCATCATATAAAAATTCTTAATAGAAGGTACCACCTTAAGCTGAAAACGATCTGCAACTGCCACTTTAATCACTATCTTACTCCTCTTTTCTACGGTGCTTTCTTTTGTCTTTACAGGAATACGAAAGCACCGCCGACATACCCTGTTTATTATTGCATCATATGTCCCGTGACGCTTTTGGGGGTGCATATGATGAGCATCTTTGTGCTCATTATTGCATCATATGTCCATTAATAAGTGCCTGATATTCCCCTGCCTGTGATACGCATACCTCTGACAATCCTATAAGCACATTTTTATAAGCTTTCGTCTTAACATCATTGGATATGTATATGTAATCTGCTGTAATTACCTCTATCATTCCTGTGTCCATACCTACACTCCTGTATGGAATAAGATGATATCTTATTCTGCTGTAATCATTTATCTTAGAAAGAACCTTGTCAAAACATTTCTTATCCATAACATTTACTGGTTTATTACAATAATAATCACTAAGCTGGTTTCCAGTGTCTATCATTCCCTTTAATGTAATACGTTCGTCCCCAATAACCACTGTTACTACATATATCTGCATTTTTCTATTGAGCTTCTCTTTGCTTCGTACCAGTATGATGAGCATAAGATACGCCACGACTGCATATATAACCAACTGCCTGTTGTTTATCATTATATTCTTTATTACAAAGCCAACATATGTATAGTACACGAGTAAATGTATCGCACCGCCAAGAAATACTGCTATGCCAATCATTACCGCTACGCCTTTTAACAAGTCCTTTATATAACTCCTTATAGCAAACCAATTAATCTTTCCTGAACTTCCCTTGATAATATTTAATGGACTATTAATTATCATAAGCATTAATCCAGTGATGATTAAATATGTGCACCAATTAACGAAAAGCCTATATTCATCCGGAATACATATTGCAATGACTGACCATATTGCCCCCAAAGTGGAAGAAAGCAGCAGACGGGGCAGTGATGTATGATAATGCATTATTTTGTTTACCATAACCATAACAATCAAATCCATACAATAATTAATTCCAAATAATACATCAATGTATATTACAATTCACTCTCACCTCCATTGCACAATCAGGTATACCCTGCATAATAGTTTACAGAAAATGCTTTCCTGCAACGAAAATAAGTATACATAACTTAATATGCAAAATTTGTCAAAAGCACAGAGTCACATTAATTTTCTAATATAATTCGCTATGAAATAAAAAAGAATGTGTGAAACACATTCTCGCACCGAGCACGGTCGCTTGCGACAAAATACATCTTCGTGCGAGTGTGCATCATCGGCATATAGTGCCTTTTATGTAATAGGGAATTCTATTGGAATTTCCTATTACATAAAAAAGGAACGCCGAAGCGTTCCTTAATATCAATATTTCATTAACAATAGTATAAGCCCAATAAGTATATGAACCGACAATCTATCTGTCAGATTAAATGATTATATTAATTACTTTCTGTTCTTCTGAAGGAAAGTAGGTATTGTAATACCATTAGACTTCACATTGCTTGTAACAGGGGCTGGCTGCTTAAGTCCTGGAAGTGGTGTCTGAGACTGTGTACCTGTCATACCGCCTGCTGGCTGAACTGGTGTCTGTGGAGCCTGATATGTATATGCTGGCTTTACTGCTGGTTTAACAGTCTGTCGAACTCCCTGTGTTGCCTGTGCCTTAGGTGAGAACTTCGCCATTGCAGTATTGACATTCACATCTTCAATACCTGTAGCAATTACAGTTATTGTTACGCTGTCTGTAGCTGTCTCATCATATATAGCACCAAAGATGATATTGGCATTATCACCTGCAAGTTCCTGAACATAGCTTGCAGCCTCATCTGCTTCAACAAGGCTCATATCACCAGATACGTTGATAATAACGTGTGTAGCACCCTCGATTGTTGTCTCAAGAAGTGGGCTTGTAACAGCCTGCTTAACAGCTTCAATAGCCTTATCATCACCTGTAGCATTACCGATACCGATATGTGCGATACCCTTGTCTGACATAACTGTCTTAACATCTGCAAAGTCAAGGTTGATAAGACCTGGTACATTAATAAGGTCTGTAATCCCCTGTACTGCCTGCTGTAATACCTCATCAGCCTTCTTTAAGGCATCTGGCATAGTTGTTCTTCTGTCTACTATCTGAAGAAGCTTGTCATTAGGAATTACAATAAGTGTATCCACGTTCTCCTTAAGCTTCTCAATACCCGATTCTGCATTAGTCATTCTTGTTCTTGCCTCAAATCTGAAAGGCTTAGTAACAACACCAACTGTAAGGATACCCATCTGTTTAGAAATCTTAGCAACAACCGGAGCTGCACCTGTACCAGTTCCGCCGCCCATTCCGCAAGTAACGAATACCATATCCGCACCTTTGATAGCTTCTGTTAATTCTTCAACATTCTCTTCTGCTGCCTTCTCACCAATCTCAGGCTGGGCTCCTGCACCAAGTCCCTTAGTAAGCTTCTCACCTATCTGAATAGCTGTTGGAGCTTTACAGAACTGTAATGCCTGGCTATCTGTATTAATACCAATAAATTCTACCCCGCTTATATTCTCATCTATCATTCTATTAACAGCATTATTACCTGCTCCACCTACGCCGATGACTATAATTCTTGCTGATGAATCTGATTCGTTAATTATTTCTACCAAGGTTGTTGCCTCCTTTAATCAATCCTTATACATTTATCTATAATGATATAATTTTTCGCAATAAATATCAACTGATTTTTTCATTTTATTTCACTAAAAATTGAACTTTAAAGCGTACAATTCTGAATATTTACACATCATTTTAGTGTGTTTTAATTATATTCATCTTTTTTGAATATTATAGATGAACTGTCTTTTGTATAATCCTGCATATACAAAGAACCTTTAAGCCCTGCAAATTTGGTTTCCGTCTGTTTTAACTCAAAAAGCTTGTCCGTATAATCATCACTCTTTCCAAGGTATACCTTAACCTCGTCTATATACAATATTACATTGTCCGATGAGTCAAAATATACTTTTGAAACATCAAGATTATACTTATCAAAGCTCTGTGTCAGATCAAGTATGTGCCTGAACACTTCATCATCTCCGACTTCAAGCTTGGAATCAAGCACTATTGAATTAAACTTAAGACCTATTATCTCAGGAACTTTTTCAAAAGTTTCTGTTGAACTTTCAACAACAATACCATCTTTGTCAAAATACATATTACAGCCCATATAACGTATATAACCAATAACTGACTTTTCATAGACTGTTATGTACATACCTCTTGGCCACTGTATTTCAACATCATATTTCTGAATGAAAGGTATTGTCTTTTTCTTATTGCCAAACAGTGTATACAATACAGTGTTTGGTGTGTCATTTCCAAATATTCTGCTTGTCATTTCTTCATTAGAATAATGGGAATTACCCACATATGTTATCTTATCAGTTCTAAATCCAAAATAGACAGCCGCACACGCAGCTATCAGGGCTGCCACAATAATAGATATTATGAACAGCCTTTTTTTCTTTCTCGCCTTTGCCATAACTATCTCTCTAACCTAATCTGACTACTTATATTAAACACAATTCCTAACTCTGCCAGCAGGAACAGACTCGCCGTGCCTCCATAGCTTATAAATGGAAGTGTTACGCCTGTATTAGGAAATACATTGGTTACAACGGCAATATTAACTATTACCTGAATTGCTATATGGGCGAATATTCCAACTGCAAGAAGTGAACCGAACAAATCTGGTGAGTTCTGTGATATATATATAATTCTCCAGAGCATTATTATAAAAAGCATAATAACGCACGCAGCACCAAACAGTCCTAACTCCTCACATATTATTGAAAATATCATATCATTCTGCGACTCTGGTATGAAGCCTAACTTCTGCATACTCTTTCCAAGTCCCTTACCAAAAAGTCCGCCAGAACCTATGGCATAAAGCCCCTGCATAGTCTGATAGCCTTTTCCGTCTATGTACTTTTCAGGGTCTACCCATACTAAAAGTCTTGTAAAACGGAACTTCTTAAACTGGACTCCATTTTCAACAGCCTGCTTAAGCCACTGCCTGCCTGCTATATAGCCTGCCATTATAATTCCGATAATTCCGCCGTGAACCCAGTAATTAGGATATACAACAAATGTCATAACAAACACAATTCCACATACTATGATTGCACTACTTAAGTTAGATGTAATTCCAAAAAGCATAGCCGCCGGAATTACTGCACAGCCCAAAAATATTTTCGCTATCTGTGACAGTTTTTTAATCTTTGTTCCTGACGCACACATCTTAGCCGCCGCCATAATAATAACACTTATCTTAACAAGCTCTGCTGGCTGAAAGCTTATCGGACCAATATATATCCATCTTTTAGCACCGTGGCTTTCACGTCCAAATGGAATAACTGCTAACACCATTAAAAGTGATATAACAAATATCCACGGAGCGGCCTTTTTTAAAATATGGTAATCTACAAATCTTGCTATAAAAAACATACACGCAAAACCTAACAGGTCAAATATAAGCTGTCTTTTAAAATAGTATTCCGGATTGCCATAATTAATCTGCGCTGTGTAAGAACTTGTACTGTATATCATTGTAAGTCCGAAACCTACAATGAATATAAGCACAAACAAAAGACTGTAATCAAAATAGAATCCATTCTTTCTTTTTCTTCTTTTCTTTGCCATAATTAAAGCTCATTGACATATTGCTTGAACATGTCACCTCTCTGTTCATAATTATCAAACATTCCCCAGCTTGCACACGCTGGTGATAATAATACTGCATCACCTTTGTCTGCGCTGGCTGCACATATATCTACTACCTCTTTTAAATCATTAGCAAATACATAGTCCTTAAATCCGTATTTATCACAGGTCTGGGCTATTTTATTAGCAGTCTGGCCTATAAGAACAAGCTTCTTTACCTTGCCCTTGAAGGCTTTTACATACATATCAAATTCAGAGCCTTTATCATAACCACCACCTATTAATATAGTTGGTCTTACCATAGCCTCAATTGCTTTTACAGAAGCTTCCGGATTAGTTCCCTTGGAATCGTTGTAATACCATACATCATTCTTGGTAGCTACATATTCTATTCTGTGTTCTACAGCCTTGAACTTCTTTACCTGCTGTACAATTATGTCATCAGGTATGCCTGCTGCCTTAGTCATTGCTATAGCAGCACATACATTTTCATAGTTATGTGTTCCAAGAAGGTTCATATCGTGTACATTAAGCATAAGCTCATCTGTGGTGCCATCTGTATATCTTATATCATCTCCCTGAACATATGCACCAATCTCAGGCTTTCTCTTGCTTGAGAACCATACAACCTTAGCTGGACACTCACTTCCAAATCTGTATAATTCTTCGTCCTCCATATTAAGGACACACACATCATCCTTTGTCTGGTTCATAGAAATGTTTTCTTTAGTCTTGGAATAACATTCCATTGTATGATGTCTGTTAAGGTGGTCTGGTGTAATGTTAAGTATCGCACTTACAACCGGATGGAACTTGTGTATTGTTTCTAACTGGAAGCTGCTTATCTCTGCTACTGTATAAGAGTCATTACTTGTATTAAGCACTTCTCCCGTATATGAATTACCTATATTTCCAACAACAAATGTCTTCTCATTATAGGCTTTCACTATCTGTCCTACCAAAGCTGTAGTTGTTGTCTTGCCATTAGTACCTGTTATGGCAATTATTCTGCCTTTATCATAATTATATGCAAGTTCTATCTCGCCCCATACTGGAACTTCTGCTTTCTTAAACTGTTCAACAATAGGACTGTCAACCGGAACGCCCGGACTTATTACAAGAAGGGCGACCTGATTAGTTATATCCTCTGGCAGCTTTCCAATAATAATCTCTGCTTTATTGCCTTTAAGTTTCTTTGATATATCTTCCCTTGAAAGCTTTTCGTTACCGTCATATATAATACAGTCTGCACCAGCTTTGTTAAGAAGGTCTATAGCACCGATTCCACTTATTCCAGTACCAACTACCATTACCTTTTTATTATTTAATTCCATAATGTTCCTCCATTACCACGCATATAATACGTTTTTTAAACAACTGTCTTTATTTTACTCTACACCTATCCATCTGTAAAGCGGATAAACACTGTTTTAACGCTTTATTAACGCATTTTCTTACTTGTTATTAAGGTACGGAAGTATATTTTCATATAACTCTCTTATGACCGGTGCTGCAATTGTACCGCCATAATATACCCCTTCTGGCTCATCAATAAGACACATAGCAATAACCTGTGGATTTTCCACACTTGAAAATCCTATAAATGAAGCGATATACTTTCCAGAGCCTCTCGGAAGCTTCTGTGATGTTGCTGTCTTTCCACCTATTGAAAAGCCCTCTATATATGCATTCTTTCCACCGCCTTCCTCAACTACCTGCCTTAATATGTCCCTCATAGTATCACTTGTTGATTTGTCAATTGTGCTCTCAGTTGTAGAATAATAGAACTCATTATAAGTCTGCCCCGAACCATCACTTGTCTTAACTGCAAAATGAGGTGTAACAAGGTTACCACCATTGACAATTGCTGCCGCCGCACGAAGCATCTGGATAGGTGTTATCTGAAATGACTGTCCGAATGACATTGTTGCAAGCTCTACTTCACCAACGTTTTCTTTATTGTGGATAATCGTTGAAGCCTCACCAGCAATATCTATTCCAGTCTTAGACAAAAGTCCAAGCTTGCCGCAGTAATTATAGAAATTATCAACACCTACCCTTCTTCCCCATTCAATAAATGCAGGGTTGCAGGAATTCATAACTGTATGTGTAAAATCCTGTGTTCCATGGCCCGTTGTCTTATGACACCTTATGCGCCTGTCACCAACAAGCGTTGAACCTGAACAGGTATAGGAGTCACTTAAACTTACAACTTTGGTTTCAAGTGCTGCTGTTGCAGTTACCATTTTAAACACTGAACCTGGCTCATAAGTATCATTAATGCAGAAATTTCTCCACATATTATTAAGAAGATCCATTTTATTGCCTGAACTGCCGTCATCTTCCACCTCGTAATTAAGTACATACGGCTCATTAAGATTATATTCAGGCACGTTGACCATTGCATACAACTCTCCATTATTAGGATTCATAACTATTATTGACACCCGCTTAGCATTTTTCTTTGCAAGCGTTGTATATGCTAACTGCTGGGCATATGACTGTATATTCATATCTATGCTTATATATAAATCCTGACCTCTCTGCGGCTCTAACCTTCCCTCTTTTGCATTTTTTATCTCTGTACCCCATGCATCGGTAAGTGTAA
>ERZ779671.680-NODE-680-length-16493-cov-2.564728_pt1 | contig 16493 bp, 18 predicted proteins | sample MGYA00511074_ERZ779671 | MGnify/ENA primary metagenome ERZ779671 (study PRJEB29588, sample SAMEA2158454) | human gut metagenome | biome: human gut; feature: human-associated habitat; material: faeces | place: Denmark | collected 2008/2010 ... | reverse complement strand
AACGGTTGTTGCAGAATCGCTGCATTATGTAATCCAGCCGCAGCTTTCATTTTCTGTATCAGCAGCTCCACAGTTCTGTTCTTCTTCGTGTGAATGATGACTGCAATTAACACCCTCTGATATCAATTCTCCATTAAGGTATGCCTCTAGCGCTTCATCTGCATTTCCTGATACACCTGAATATACTTCTATGCCTGCTTCGCCTAATGCATTGGCAGCACCACCACCGATACCACCACATATAACAGCATTAATATCAAGACCTGCAAGAAGTCCTGCCATAGCTGAATGTCCAGAGCCTTCACTCTCTATAACTTCTTCTTTAACAATGTTCTGTCCATCTGTTTCATAAATCTTAAATTGTCTTGAATGTCCGAAATGTTCAAAAACATTTCCATTCTCGTAAGCAACTGCTATTTTCATACTATCCTCATTTCTATATTTTTTTATAATAAGTGTATATCCTGATTTCAGGACACTATATTCCTTTAAATATAATTTAATTCTATCTATCATAAGGAAATCATTTTCCAATAATAATTCCTTTCAAATTGTTATTTCAATAACTACTATTTCTAGAAATTATTTTCCTCAAAGAATTTCTTCTTTCGATCAATCATTTCATCAATTCTTTGAATATAATTACGAACGTCTTTTACATTTTCTATTCTCTCAATTTTGACTGAATGATTATCATCTGCTTCATTATGAAATACTACCTTGCTGGAAGCTCCTGCACCACAGGCAATTATTGTCTGTTTTTCCTCCATAATAAGAATGTTATATATACATTCAAGTCCCACAACTGAGTAACCGACATTCTCAAAATTACCTGCCATATTCTTCTGACGATACATATAATAAGGCTCCATTGACAGTCTTTTGGCTGTGTCCTCTGTCATTCTTATTATCTCATCTGTATTATTGGTAGATAACTGCTTATATTTATCTCTCCATATATTAAGTGCCGCCGCTCTCTTTATTGCAAGAGAATGTACTGTAAGGCTCTCAGGCTTCATCGCCTCAATCTCTGATAATGTATGAGCCACCTCATCAACATCTTCACCGACAAGTCCAAGAATAATATCCATATTAATATTATTAAAACCTTCTTCCCTTGCCATAGAATACACATTTTTAATCTGCTCTACAGTGTGCTTTCTTCCTATAAGGTCAAGTGTCTGCTGGTTCATCGTCTGCGGATTAATAGATATTCTTCCAACATTATGTGCCTTTAACACCTTTAACTTATCCCTTGTTATGCTGTCTGGACGTCCTGCTTCAACTGTAAATTCATGACAGCCGTCAATATCAAAAAGCTCCTTTAAAGCCATTATGAGCCTGTCAAGCTGTGCCGCACCAAGTGTTGTTGGTGTTCCACCGCCAAAATACACTGTATCAAGTCTTCTGCCTTTCATCGCCCTTGCTACAAAGGTCATCTCCTTAATAAGTGCATCAAGGTAATCATCCACATAATTCTTATACGCATCAAGTGCATATGATGAAAATGAGCAGTACAAGCATATACTTGGACAAAATGGTATTCCAATATATAAACTGTAACCATTCTTATAATCTATCTTATTAAGAATGTCCATTTCTTTCTTTGCTACATTTATTGCAAGGCTGGCTTTCTTCTCACTTGCCTTATGCTTATCCATAAAATGCTTCTTTATAGTCTGCTCATCTTCGCCATCTTCAAGCATAACATATGCAATCTTGCTTGGGCGCACTCCTGTAAGATAACCCCAGGGCAGTGTCTTTCCTGTCATCTGGCTGAGCCTGTCATATAAATATGACTTGAATTTATCGTGCATTTCGCTCTTGTTAAGTCCTGTCATATCAGGTACTGTTATATCAATCACTTTATCAGCTTCTGTGGCAACTGTATCCTGCTTATATGCCTTTACCTCCATTCTTGGGTAAAATGAACGCACAAGAACTATTGCATCATCATAAAATGTATCGTTATCAATTTTAATATATATCATATTGTCCATCTTTCTTATGCACCTATAAACGGGTTATGAACCCTCTCATATCCTATGCTTGTTCCCTCGCCGTGTCCTGTATACACTTTGGTATCATCTGGAAGTACCATTAACTTGTCCTTAATTGAATGCACAATGTCGCTCATACTTCCACCAGGGAAATCTGTTCTTCCAACTGACTCACAGAAAAGTGTATCACCTGAGAATAACACGCCGATTGACTCAATATAATAGCACGTTCCACCCTCCGTATGTCCCGGTGTATGGATTGCCTTAATATCAAAGCCTGCAAGATTAAGTACATCACCATCATTGTGCCATATATCAGCCTTCACAGACAGGTTCATTCCATAAGCCTCACCAAGATTAATATGAGGTGTACTTAATGTATTCTTCTCCTCTGCTGAGGCATACACCTTGACATTATATTTATCCCTCACTTCATCTGCTGCCATAATATGGTCAAAATGTCCGTGTGTTAAAAGTATTCCCTTTAACGTACAGCCAGACTGCTCTATCATCTCACTTATCTTTCCAGCATTATCCGCAGGGTCTATAAGCACACATTCTTTAGTGTCTGTATTACAAAGCAGGTAACAATTCGTTGCTACCATTCCTAATACTCTTACATCTATTTTATACATTATAATCTCCAATCCCTGTGTCAAAAATGCTGTCGTACGAAGCAATATATAAAATATCTTAACTTCGCACGACAGCGGTTATAAATATCAGCCTGTAGCTCTCTCTATATCTGTCACTCCGTCAATCTTTCTTAAATTGTCAATTAATCTGTTAAGCTCTTCCTTACCAGATACAACAAATCCAAGATTGATTGTTGCAAGCTGTTTCTTATTAACACGGCTGTTCATAAATCTTACATCTATATTGGCTTCCGTAAACAGACGTGAAATATCAACAATAAGTCCTTTTCTATTGCCTGCATATATATTAATCTCTGCACTGTACTTCTCATCTTTATTCTCTGTCTGCTCCCACTCAGCTTCAATAAGCCTTGCTCTTTCATTAGCTGGGAAATTAAGAATATTAACACAATCTGTTCTGTGAATTGATATTCCTCTTCCTCTTGTAACAAACCCAACAATCTCATCACCCGGCACTGGATTACAGCACTTAGAGAAACGGACAGCAACATCATGTATTCCTTTTACAACAATACCGCCTTTGCCCTTCTTCTCCTTCTCTTTCTCCTTGCTCTCACTTGCCACAATGCTGTCAAGTACCTGCTTGTCAGTTATCTCAGCCTTCTTGGTCTTCTGATATTCCTCATTAAGCTTATTGACAATCTGACCTTCTTTTAATGCACCATGTCCTACTGCCGCAAGAACAGCATTCCAGTCTTTGTAACCATATTTTCTTAGTGCTTTCTCAACAAACTCAGGCTTATTAATCTCAGAAAGAACAATTCCCTTACTCTTACAGTAATTAGATATAAGTTCCTTGCCCTTTATAATATTGTCTTCTTTAAGCTCCTGCTTAAACCACTGGTTAATCTTGTTACGGGCCTGTGTTGACTTAACCATTGAAAGCCAGTCACGGCTTGGTCCTTTGGAATTCTGTGATGTTATAATCTCAATTCTGTCACCATTCTTAATCTCATAATCAATATTAACAAGCTTGCCATTGACCCTTGCACCAACCATCTTGTTACCTACAGCACTATGTATGCTGTATGCAAAATCTATTGGATTAGAACCTGCTGGAAGTGTCTTAACATCACCTGTAGGAGTGAAACAGTACACTGAATCAGAAAAAAGGTTAAGGTCATTCTTAATTGATGATAAGAACTCCTTGTTATCAGACATATCTCTCTGCCATTCAAGAATCTGTCTTAGCCAGCTAAGCTTAGCTTCCTCACTCTTATCAGATTCTCCTGTCTTGCCTTCTTTATACTTCCAGTGGGCAGCAATACCATATTCAGCAATTCTGTGCATTTCATAAGTTCTTATCTGTACCTCGAATGGCTGTCCGTTAGAAGCAATAAGTGTTGTATGAAGCGACTGGTACATATTAGGCTTAGGCATTGCTATATAATCTTTAAAACGTCCCGGTATTGGCTTATACATTTCGTGAATAACACCAAGTGCCGCATAACAATCCTTGACTGTATCAACCTTTATACGAACGGCAAATATATCATATATCTGGTCAAGTGTCTTATTCTGGTTAACCATCTTTCTATATATTGAGAAGAAATGCTTAACTCTTCCGTCTATCTCAGCTTCAATTCCAGCATTGCTAATGTGCATGCCTACTTCTTTGATAATGCTCTTTATAAATGCCTCCCTGCCCGGTCTGTTAATATCAACCTGCTTTACAAGGTCATTATAAGTATCCGGCATAAGATACTTCATTGATAAATCATCAAGCTCTACCTTAATCTTGGATATACCTAACCTATGGGCAATAGGTGCATATATATCCATAGTTTCTCTTGACTTTTCTACCTGCTTGGCTGGTGACTGGTACTGCATTGTACGCATATTATGAAGCCTGTCGGCAAGCTTTATCATAATAACTCGTATATCCTTTGCCATTGCAAGGAACATTTTTCTTAAGTTCTCAGCCTGAACCTCAATCTTATCGTGCTGGTAATTAAGCTGTGTGAGCTTTGTTACACCATCTACCAAAAGTGCTACTTCATCGCCAAATTCCCTAGCAACATCTTCACTTGTCATAACTGTATCTTCCACAACATCGTGCAAAAGACCTGCAATAATAGATTCCTTATCAAGTTCAAGCTCTGCTAATATAATGGCAACACACAGTGGGTGAATAATATATGGCTCTCCAGACTTTCTAAACTGTCCTTCGTGTGCCTCCTTAGCCACTTTATATGCTCTCTCTATATCAGATAAATCTGATGAAGGATGATACTGCCTGATTGTTTCTATAAGCTTATTATAAAGCACTTCAGGACTTGTAAAATCTGCTGGAGTATCAACCGACTTGTCCACCTGACTTGTCTTGATATTGGTATTGCCTGCTAATTCTATATTATTCTCTGGCATATAATCTCTCCCTACACTTCTGAATATAGTTTTTCCATAAATTCTCTTGTTGCTACTGCATTTTCTGGTACAGTATTCTCAAGTGTACAATGAACATATGGCTTATGTTCCTTAATCTTCTTAAGAAGAAGCGGATAATTAAGTCCGCCTGTTCCCGCCGCTATTGACTTAAGCTCATCACCTTCAACTACATAATCTTTGCAGTGGACAACTGCTATATCCTTTAATAATAAATCAAATGCCTGATTAATTATCTCATCCTGCTTATCTATATTACCCACATATAAAAGGTTGACTGGATCAAATATAATCTGAAGATTAGGTGAGTCTATCGCATCAAGAACCTTTCTTGCTCTCTCAACTGTATTAACAATATGCTTCCATACCGGTTCAATCGCAACTATAACGCCGAACTGCTCTGCATATTTAACTATTGGTCTTAAATTATCTATAAAGCACTGTAAAGCTTCCTCTGAATGGTTAGCTGGCTCATACTTGTACTCCTCATTGACAGCACCTGTCTCTGTACCAACTACGCCACAGCCAAGTATACTTGCAAATCTTATATGTGCCTTATATTTCTCAACTATATCCTTGTGCTTCTCCTCATTAGGATTGCAAAGGTTAAGGTAACAGCCAAGTACTGCTATATCAACCTTATTCTCTGCACATAATTCTTTAATATACATTGCAAGACCTGGTGTCATAGTCTCTACTCCAGGCTTGAACTCCTTAATAGACTTGCTTAATGCTATGTGCATACAATGAAATCCCTGATTATGTATATTAGGAATAAGTTCATTAAGTGGTGCATATGCCACATCGTGTGCTCTTATACCGATTCTCATAATTAACCTCCTTAGGCTGTTACTCTGTGTTATGATTATTTAACCCAAACAGCCATATCAGTATATTCTTTCTGATATGGCTGTCTGTTTCCGGTGTGCTGTGCGACCCAGTAAAATGACATCTTTCATTACTGAAATGCCATCTTATGCCTCTTACACATACATCATAATATTTATTTTAACACATTATTGTCAGAATGTCATATTATTTTCACTAATTGCATTATAATAAGTTGCAAGTGGTATGAAACTCTGTGCAAATCCTTTTCCTGAATTGCCCTGACATATTACCGCATCATCTATAATAGTCTTGACTCCTACTGCTCCCTTAGGCACTTCATTCACAGCACCCCTGAACGTATTAATTCCATATTCAAGATACTGTTTATTACCTGTAAGCTCATAGGCTATTGCAAGTGCTTCAAGAAGCAGGGTATTATTGCCATTTCTTGCAAGACTTGGAAGCTCCTTATAATAGAACAAACCATTATCCATATAACAGTTCTCTGTCAGGTCATCAACTGCCCTTAATATCATCTGCCTGATATCTTCTCTTGGGAATATTCTGTAATATCTCATAACGCTTCCTACCGCTATTGATATCATAAAGCCTACTCTTATGGCTGTATTATCTGTGTAAGGTGATAACCAGTCGCCATATTCTTCTTCCCACTTCTTAAAATTATCAATTATCCAGTCACATTTTACAAGCCATTTATTATCATTAGTCTCTACATAAAGGGCTGTAAGTGTTCTTAGTGCCCATCCGGTTTCCCTTGCATTGGCTTCACCCGGCACCTGATACATAGGCGTTTCAAGAAGTTTTAATACATTTTCTCCTATTCCAACGGCTGTATCTTAGCCTCTCTTATCACCTGTAAAATGGTAATAATCAAGCAGACCCTCGACCCACTCGTGAGAGCATACCATAACACCATTCTTACAATGTCCTGCCGTGTGCTCCCACTGTCCGCCAATTCTAAGTGGATTACTGCTGTAATGGCACACATCTATATCCATCCAATGCTTTGCTGACACAATCAGATAATCCATAAATCTTCTGACACCGGTTCTTGCATACATAAGTGCACACGCATGTGGATAATCGTATTCATTATTGCTCCAAACAGGCTTTCCACCGCCACGTCCCTGAACAGTGTAGCCTTGATCTACCGTGTCGCCCCAGTTAAGCATACCATAGCACCTTGAATGTCCGTCTGCTTTTGCCATAAGTGATATCTCAAAATCATCATTATACTTTACAGGGAACACATCAATCATAACCCCTGCCCTCTTAAACACTTCCGGTGCTATATATGGTCTGTCTGGCATCTGGTATATAAGACTTCTGTTGTCTATCTCCCACAGCTTCATAGCAGGACTATGAAAATGTATCATAAACTGCTGTTCTTTTGCCATTCCTGACTGCATAGTAATCTCCCCGACATTCTCAGGAACAAGCATAACAGCCACACCTTCACTGCACGACTTCACTGCCTTAGGATAATTCTGCTGTGCCTGATGAACCGTAATACTAAAACCATCTTCACCATCAGTATAATCAGCCATAAATGTTCCATAAAATACCTCTGCAAAATGCTCATTAGCCTCTTTCACAAGATATTTATCATCAATTACCTCATTGACCTCCTCGCCATTCTTACCAATTATAAAGCTTGTCTTATAATTAGAAGTTGCAACGACGGTTCTTATATTATTGACATCAGCCTTCTTTTCAAGCATATCAAGCTCTGTTGTACCCCTTGTCACAAATACAGGACCATCATTATGCGAATTATCTGTACGGATATCACCACAGCCTGTTGAATCGTTACCTGCTGCAATTTTAAGAGGCTTTAACTGCTCTGTAATTACACTATCTTCTGATTTCTTAATATAAAATACAAGCGACTTTATCTTTAACTCATCATCTGATGTATTAATAATTCTGTATGTAATATTAACCCATGGCTTTCCGGCATAACCAGTGACTTTAATAACTGCCTTAATATTTTTGTTCTCATTATTCCCTACTGCGATATTACTGCACTCAGCTTCTACGCTTGCAGTAACTGGTCCGGCCTCAACAACCTTCCACTCTCCAATCTTAAGCTTATAAGCATTGCCATCTTTATCCTTAAGATATGGACCTTCAAAATTCTTATCTGTATATACTTTCCTGTAATCATTAAGCTGCCTGAATATTGAACTGCTGTTGTTGGCAACCTCATATTCCAGACTGCCGCATTTTATTAAAAAGCCATTATTAACCGGTGTTACGCTGACGGTGCCATCTTGCTTAGCACACTCTGATTGTCCGTCTGCTATAAGATTAGCTAACTCCTGTTTAGTAGTTGTCAATACTGCCTTTGCCGACTTATTAGCTGGTAAATCTGCCATAAAATCGACAAAAAGATACTTTATACTACCATCATCATACTCTGCCGTAACCTTTGGCTGGATAATACATTTTCTCTTATTCTGAACTATGCTTATATTATCTGTATTATATAGTTCCCCTTTAGCAAATGGAACTGCTATGCTAACACATTCATTAATTCTTGGATATCTGTATAACTTGTCAAAAAATATATCAACCATATAAAGCCTCTTTTCTGTTATGCATTTTACATATGTAGTGTCTGCTATACTATTTCTATTACGTTATGCGTTAAATCTTTAACTATTGTTATTATAATATTAATTGCCACTTCTAACCACTGTTATATTTGTCCAATTTATGATATTATACATATTAATTTACATATAAGGCACATAATCAGGAGGAATATTTTGAACTACGCTGAAATTAAATATAACGACATCGCCAATGGTCCTGGAGTACGTACAAGCATTTTTGTAAGCGGATGTACACACCACTGCAAAGGCTGCTTTAATGAAATTGCGTGGGATTTTAACTATGGTACACCTTTTACTGATGCAACCATATCTGATATCATTAATTCAATGAAGCCAGATTATATTGCTGGTCTTACACTGCTTGGCGGCGAACCATTTGAACCAGCCAATCAAAGGGGACTTATTCCGCTTCTAAAGGCTGTAAAGGAAAACTATCCGGCCAAGGATATATGGTGCTTTACCGGTTACCTTTTTGATGAGGATATTATGGATAAAATGTATGACAAATATCCTGAAACCAGAGAAATGCTTTCATATATTGACGTATGCGTAGATGGCAGATTTGTTGAAGAATTAAAAGATATGATGCTTAAATTCAAGGGTTCATCAAACCAGCGCACAATACTTGTACAGCAGTCCTTAAAAGAAGGCACTGTAGTTACTGCTGAAGAATATCAATAATATTAAGGAGAATAATTATCAATGAAACAGACAGTTAAATTTAAAAAGCTTACACCAAATGCAATAGTTCCAACTTATGGCACAGAATTCTCTGCCGGTGCAGACCTCTATTCCGGAATGACTGAACCAGTGATAATCAACGCTGGTACTACAGAATTCATCAAGACAGGGATTGCTATGGAAATCCCAGAAGGCCTTGTTGGTCTTGTATACGCACGAAGCGGTATGGCGTGCAAAAAAGGTCTTGCCCCAGCCAATAAGGTCGGCGTTATTGACTCTGATTACCGCGGCGAGCTTATGGTTGCATTACACAACCATTCACAATCCCCTGTAACCGTTGAACCTGGCGACAGAATTGCACAGCTTGTACTCACACCTTATATTACTGCTGAATTCGTTGAGGCTGAGGAATTAAGTGATACAGTGCGAGGTGATGGAGGATTTGGATCTACTGGAACTAAATAATATTTTAAATAATAGTAATCACTATTTACTATTATAAAAATGCTGCATTTTATAGATTGATTATGCCAGCCTTCAAATATTAGAAAAAATGATATGTACCATTTTACCTGACAAACTCCTGTAAAATAGTAGATATCAAAAGTCTAATTATTGGAAGCTGGTATTTTTATGTCTGAATATTCTTTTATATCTATATCCTGTCTTAAGTTCATCTTATATTTTTTATACTTAAAATAAATAAAAAAGAAGGTTTATTTCAACCTTCTTTCGTATCTATATTTCCCAATTTTTTTAATACTCATATCTAATAATCATCTAATCTCCCTAACATTTATATCTCCTAATTTTTTGTCACATTTCCTATAGGATGGAAACGCCGTAAATCCTGGCCTTGAAATATAATTACGAGTTGGGTCATAATAAACGCTCAAAATTCCTGTTAACAAAAACTGGAATCCCAAGTGTTTTTCGTTCTCTCCGTGATTAAAATAAACATACTCTCCAACTTTCCCATTACCGGGACGTTTTTTAAAAATACTCCATTTATTGAATGAACCAATATATCCTATTAAATCATCAAAATAATCTTCTCCCTCAGAATAAACTTCTTCTAATTTTTCAAAAATCCATTGTTCTGTAGTTTTTTCTTTTTTCTCAAATGCATCCATTGCCACCAAAGCTAAAAATGGACCTCTTAATTTTTTCCCACTATTATCTACACACCGACATAATTTTGATGCATTTTTCAATGCCTGAACTTCATGTACTATATCATTTTCATGTAAATTCTTTTTCACAGAAATTATACCTACAACTCCCTCTGGTGGAACTATAACATTTTCCCCAAATCTCTGAAAAATTGGATATTTAGCACTATTATAAATTAATATATCTAACTGTGTTGAATGTCTATCCTCATCATTTTTCCTATTTCTATTTTTCAATCCTGTCTTTACTGCTGGTCTCAAAATAAACCCAGTTAAAACTTCCAAATCCTTTGGTAAATATCTCTTCAAACACTCTCGTATTAATGTTTCTACATATCTTCCATCTTCTCCGTTATGAGCTGCTCCATTTCTATTTTCTGCTGGAATTAATATTTGAAATTGTTTATAAACATCCAACATAGCTTGCATCTCATTTGATAAATAATTTTGAATTCGCTTACCATCCATATTGTTACACCTTCAAACCCTTTTTACTTATGTTATAATTTAATTCCTGTATTAACAGACTCTAGTATCAATTTTTTCACTTTAATAGCCTTCAATTAAGATATATTCAATTTTTTGATTACTTCTATTTCTCTCTTTTTTACATTTCACTTTCTAAACAAGGCATTTCTTTCCAATAATTTTCTAACTCTGGTATTTGCTTTTTTGCTGCATATATCATCTGAATGCCCATATAATAAATAAGTGTCATTCTATCATTATCTGGATAATTCACAAGTTCAACTACAAGAGAATGCCCTACATCAATATGTGCTCCTCTTTTATCTGATATATGTTTTAAATAATCATATATTGAAAGCTTATTGTAACCAATTTGTTCAAGTATATCATATATCCGTTGATTTTTAATTTCATCCTCTGGATACCTCTTACAATAAACATCCATTACTTCTCCTTTATATTCTACTTGTTCACAGGCATATAAACTTATAAATTCTGATTTTAACCCTTTAAACTTACCTGTTAACTTATTCAATATATACTCATATGAATATTTTGGAAGCATTTGTGCAATTGATTCAACATCTCTATCAAACCAAGATACATTCTGTTTGAGCCATTCTTCTACAGGAATCCATGTCTGTATACTCCCTATCCGCAATGGAGTATGCACTATATGTTGTCCATCACCACATCTAACTTCAATTCCATCTAAAAGTGGCATTTTGAATGTAGGACATACATTTAGAAGCACAGATGCTTTCTCACATAATAGCTTTCTTAATGGCATTACAATTATTCTATCCAACACAGACTGATATTGTTCATTCAACTCCTGCGACTCAAGTAAACATAATCTTATAATATTAAATTCTTGCTTAATTTCTTTTATCATTCCATTACGAGAAAGATTAAATTCATCAACAAAATTTAATTCTGTTTTATATGTTTCATCTATATTTCTCACTTTACAATTCCTCCATATATCCATTTATAGAAAACAATCATATCTTCTTTTGGAAATATCGCTTTCACTTCTATATCCTTATCTGTGGCTGAAGCTATATGCTCTGCTGTAAAGCTATTCTTATACATTTTCATAATAAATCTGGTCTCTCCAATCGCAATACCATCTTCTTTTATTTCCTGACTCAAGTTACACATAATGCTCACTTATTTTTTACATTATCTGCATCGGTACATATTGTTCCTAATACTTCTGCCTGTCAGTAACTGGCAGTGAAGATGTTGTGCTGCTTACCTTATCCAAACCCTCACGAATACCGATGATGTAATTGGCAAAGTGCATAGGCAGGGTGTTTTTGAGGTAGTTGCCGTGTAAGACAAGCTTGAGTATGGTGTCTTCCTATAAAATTTACTCTTTTAACTTTCCCCACACAATTTCCTTAAGATATATCTTTTCTTCGACAATATCAATTATTTTCCACTTTAATAAATTGCTTACATATTTATCCATTTTTTCCATTTCAAACTCTTCCACCTGATAATCAATAATCATTCTCTCTATTTCATTTTTTAACTGTTCTGAAGTAATCCCTGTGGCATAAGCATTCTGTTTATGGAGTGCATATACCACAACAGCACTATCATAATCCAATTCCTTTTCTGAAATTGCCACTATACAGAGAACAGATATAATCATTAATTGGGTATATTGAAACACATTCTCCGTCTTGGAAAGTGATGCCACAAACTCTGCTACTGCTACAAGTCCACTCTTAATATCAAACCTGATATTCCCCATTTTATAGGAGGCTGATTTATCTCCTAAAAAAATCATCTCCCGCTTTGCAGTATCCGGAATAATTTGCAAGTACTTATCCATAATTGTGTTTCCAAATGCAGGATTCAATCCATTCTGTAATGAATACTCCTCTAAATGTTTTCTAATCTGACCATCCAATTCCATAGCTTGTATTCTATTCATCTTTTTTACCTCTCTGCTCTCTTTTTTCTGTTCGGATAATTTTATCCAATTTTCCTCTTTCTTTTTTTATGAGCAACTGTGTGCGATATTCATCATATGCATCCAGAAAACCTGCATACAAATGATTACCATTCTCTGTGTCAAAATCATATTTATCATCATTAGCAATAGCAAACAGATGGCAAATTCTTTCATTTGGCAATGGATGTGTATTGGTCATAATCATTCTATTATACAAAACTCTGTCTGTATAATAAAACAGATTAAAATACTGCATATACATAACCGGAGACAGATAAGCATAATCTTCTATTATTCTATTTACCTCACCCTTTCTGCTACAGTCAATGATAATTTTCAAAACAATGTCATAAGCTACTGCATCTGCTTCGAATTCTTCCTTTTTTCTGTTCGGAAATTTTTCCCCTATACTCGCAAAATATGAATGCGCAACTTCATGTGCCAGACTAAATATAACTACTGTCCAATAACATGAAGACGCCAAATTCATAATTTGTGTATCTCCGTCTATAATCTGCAGCAACATTTCATTTGACTTCTCATTCGGAATATCTCCTAGAATACTCACATCATTCATTATAAATAAAAGATATGTAAAACAATTACTATAAACTTCAAGATTATCAAATTCTTTAGACCACTTAAAAATAACCAGAAAAAAAGCCATTATTGATGATTCAAATAATTCATCAATATGTACAAATTGTTCTTTTTCATCCTCCAAGAAAATATAACTGTTCACAGACCTTTGGTAACGATTGCTTAGTACGATTCCCTCACCGCGATATCCATATTCCCTTCCAAAATATTCTTTCACTATCTGAAGCATCTGCTCTGGATTATACTTCTTATTATTTTCCCTCAACTGCTCTTCTGTCAGACCGAAATCGTGATAATATTTCATCATCTGTTTTATTCCTTTTTCCTCGTCCTTTACAGATTCGCCGCCAAAACGTAATATTTCATAATCATCTGGTGGCAAAAAAAATCTTGCCTTGCTATCTGACATACGCTTTTTCCCCCCCTTTACAAATCTAAACATATTTCAGCATATATTTATCATAGCACAGCATTTTCATTTCGCCAATTTTATTTCCTACTATTGTCTATTTTGATATTCATATGTAGCATCAAACTTCACAGCTCCATTGATTCATACGATTATGGCAAATATTATGACCATTACATTACCTAATATACATTTCAATATCTGCAACATCTAAATCCCAAAAATGATATGGCCACTTATTTAAATCACTTGTAAACTGGTTAAATAATCTCACAGTAACCTTATATCGATCTTTTAAATATACGATTTCTTTTAAATGTTGTTGTGATACTCCTACTAGTTTTACATTATTATCGCAATTCAATAAGTAAAGATTTTGGAATTGCTCGGCAAAATATTTGCTTTCAAAAAGTAAGATTCCCTCTTTAAGAAACAAATTTTGCTCTATGGAATTTTTTCCGTCCAAATTCATAAACATCCAAAAAGGATCACCGATAGTTTTATAGTCGGGAACCAAGTATTTACTATTTTCACCATTAATAAACTTATAAAGTTCATCATATTTTATAAGTCTGATTCCATTATAACTAGATACTTTTTTTGCTCCATCCTGAAACTCACTTTCTGCCGAAATAAAAATTCCATTTATGTTCCCTATATGCTCTAATTTATAAGAAAAATTTCTTAGTTCACCAACATTTATTGGATTTTTCCAGTTTTTACACTCAATTGCCACCTTGTAGTTCACTCCAAAATGTTCGTATGAATATAGTATGTCTATCTCATGGCTTGCACCATCATCTCCTATTATTGGAACATGTTTCTCAACTTTAGCTTTTATTCGCTCATTATTAGCAATTTGAATATAAATTTTTTCAACAATAGACTCAAACTTCTCTCCTTTCTCTTTTGATACATTATTCATTATTGTCTCCTCTCAAATAAAATTTTTTAAATCTTTTATGTGGAATTTGATAATATAAGATAGAATTTTCCTGTACTTGCTCAAATTCAGGAAAAGCTATACCAAAACCTGGACACATCCCTTTTTCTTGAAGAGAAACTAACACTTTGAGATGGTTTTGAGAAATGCCAAAAACCTTAGCACTATTTTTTATTTTACTGCAATAATTAATAGCCTGCTTCTTTGATATAAACAATAAAATACTATCATTAACCATCTCGTAATTTCCTGTATTCTTATCACTATCTTGTTCTGTTCCCATAACGACCCAAAATGGATCTCCTATTACCTCTTCATCTGGCAGCATTACTTTTATAGCACTTAAAGCAGATTTTATTACTTCATCTAATAAATCAAATTTCTTTAAATCAATGTTTGTCAATTCAGCTACTTTCTTTGCCCCACTAGATACTCTATCATCATAGTAAATAATACCTTTTGCAAAAAAATGTAAATCTTTCAAGACATTTGCAAATTCCCACATATCATTCTCTGTTACTTTTGTACCTTCTATTACTTTAATCACTGTACGCTCTAAATTATTCATCTGAATGAATTCAAAATAAATATCAACTGTATGTTCTTTTAATTTTCCAGAGATTGTCACATTCTCTGCAATCCTAGGTCTAAAAAAACCTTCACTTTGAAAATAACTTTTATACATTGAAATTACATTAGCTTTTAATCCTGGATTTTTTCTTAATTCAAATATATATATATCCCTCCTTTCATCTTGTAGAACCCCTCATAATGTACCAAATATAGTAATATCTGGTCCTGTTATCTTTTCGCCCTGCTTTGGCAATATTTCCATACATTCCTTTTCCACAGCAAGGACATTTTAATATTCCGGACAAAATATGTGCATGTTCCGGATCATGAATTTTTTCACGCCTGTAATTATTTTTTGAACGCTTTTCCTGTGCAAGCTCCCAGTCTTCCTCGGCAATAATTGCTTCATGAACTCCCTCATAAACAGGGAAATTCATTCAGCATACGCATAAATTCCTGACGACCTTTTATATTCTTACCGGAATGCCCTTCATCGGAATATTCTCCCACAATCTCCATATCCTGAAATTCTGCATATTTCCTAAGCTTGTCCTTCTGTGCATCCAAGCTGTAACCATCCACCTGAATTGCTGTTGATACACGAGTATATATGTAGCATTTTGTTTTCTTTTTCAATAACCTAAGTGCAGCAAATACTGCTGCTGTAAGAATAACCGTAGTAAAAAATTCATTTAACTCCATTATTGCTTCTCCTTGCAACTTAAAATCTGTGTTTTTTATTTTGAAAGCTTACTCAAATTGTTTTTAAATAAATTGTAATATGTTTCTTCAAACTCGGTTACTTTTAATATTCTTTCCAAAATTTTTTTGTGAACTTTATCTACCGAAGCATCTTCATTTTCTTCATTCCCAACATCATACACTTGCAAGCCCAAACTAATATCAATAATACTTTCTCTCATAAATAGCACCCCCTCTTTGGCTTCATTGTATAATAGTAAAAAGGACTGTCAAAACTATAACTTCACATTTCTTGGATTTACGATACAACAAATCACATTATACACATCTACTAGGTAATATAATTACCAATCCATAAAAATGTGATGATACGTTCAAAGAGGATAATTACTTAATCATTTTCATTGCAAATCACAATCAGATGACATTAGCAAATTTTCTAATTTATTCTGAGCAAATCTCTGA
>ERZ779671.669-NODE-669-length-16582-cov-2.551703_pt1 | contig 16582 bp, 14 predicted proteins | sample MGYA00511074_ERZ779671 | MGnify/ENA primary metagenome ERZ779671 (study PRJEB29588, sample SAMEA2158454) | human gut metagenome | biome: human gut; feature: human-associated habitat; material: faeces | place: Denmark | collected 2008/2010 ... | reverse complement strand
ATCCACATTCAATACCAATATCTAAATTATCAAAAATTCCAAAATATTTAAGTGCACTAAATCCTTTTTTAGTTCTTCCATATTGGTCTTTTAATGGTATTAAATATTTTTGTAAGAATTCATAATTCTTTTTATTATTACTTGCTTTGAATGAAAAGAAAGTTACACAGTCTGAAAGTACATCAGAACACTTAATATTTTTTGAATTTAAAAATTTTACATTATTTTCATAATTACTTAAACCACCTGTTATTGAAGAGTTGTTTTCTCCTGGAGTAGAATTTTTATCAGATTTTTTATTCATACGAACAGATGGATAAAAATATGCTGGACATCTTAATAGTGCATCTCTCCAATCCATTCCATTTTCCTCTGAAACATTAATCATATTTTGTAATAATTCAACTGAACTATATAATAATGTATTTGTTAATATCTCTGGATTATTAAATACAAACTCCAAATTTTTTGATTTTATAAAATCTATAAGTGATTGCATCTTATCATATTTACCATACTTGCTTAACTTATTATATAACAATAATAATTGTGAATATCTTGGTGATTCTCTTCTTTCATATATAACATCATCAAAACATTTAATTTCGTTTTCTATAAGGAATGAATTTAATTCATCAGATTGTAAATTTGTAACTTCTAAATCATCTTCTGATAAAACATTTTCTTCTTCATCATTATTTTGATTCATCAAATCATATATTTTTCCATTAATTTTATTTATTTCATTATATATTTCTATTTTTTCAAGTGTAGTAAATTCATCTTTTCTTAATATTTCCTCTATTAAATCAAATTCATCAATAAGAAGTATATCATTTCTATTGAATTTTGATAATAATGACTTGTATTTATCTATTTTCATTTTAACTTTTTCAACATTTTCATTATTCTTTTCAAGATTATATGCATTTAATTTATCAAAAACTGAACCAAATATACTCCTTTGTACTTCACTTAATCCATTTGTTGCTTTTTTAATTTGCTTTTCTTCTTTTGCATACTTAGAAAATACAATTATACATTTAGTTTCTATATCAGTTAATTTATCACCAATTTTTGAAATAATATCATTCGCTTTTTCTTCATTCAAATTCCAAACTGTATCATCTAATAATATTTCTTCACTTAACAAATTATTTAAATATGCTATTTTATTATTTAATTCTAGTATAATTTGTTCAATTTTATTAGTAAATTTTTCAATACTTGTCATTATTCTACACCCCCAGTTCCTTTTTCATTTTCTTTCTCTTTTATGTTTGCTTCTTCTACAATTAAATGTCCTAATTTTATATTTTGTTCTCTAATGCTATCTTGAATTTGTTTTCTTATACTTTGTTTTTCTTCCTCTGTACAATTACTTATATCTGTATTAAATAATTTTCTTATATTTCTTAATTCTTCTCTTCTATCATAGCATCTTTTATATGCTTTTTGATTAATTCCATTTTTCTTTTCCTTATCAGTTGATCCATAAGCAATTTCATATATATAAATTATGGATGGAATTTTGTCATACTTTTCTGGAAATATTTCATTTAATTTAGTTGAAAACTTACTATAAAAGATTCTTAAGTCAGATCCACATGAACTACTTCTAATTTGAAATTCCTTTTTTATTGCTTCTGAAAAATTTGAAGTTTTTACATCATGACCATTTTCAATTTCATATTCATCATTATCAGCAAATAATCCAAGTTTATGAACTGCATTACTTAATGCTTGCGATTTTTTTGTTATCTCTCTTGAATTATTGATATCATCCTCGATATAAGAAATTCCTGAATTATTACAAACAAGTAATATTTGATTTGTATTGTTATATCTATCATAAAAGTCTAATGCACTAGTTAAATATTCATCACCAAGATTACCGTTACTATTTTTACTATTTTTTTCTACTGTGTACATATTATAAACACCTAAAAACTCATTATATGTTTGTACTAGATTTGGAAATGCTATATCAAACAATATTTCTTTTAATTCGTCATCATCTTTCTCAAAATAATAATCTTTTAAAGCATCAACAAATTCATCAAATGATGCATTTAAATTTATAGAATATTGACTAATTGCATTTCTAAAAGCTGTTTCATTTTTTGTTCTAATACTACATTCAGTTAATAAAGTTTCTACTTTATTACATAGACTAATTGCATCTTCCATTTGTAACTCTGCAAGAATATCCATATAATTAGTTTGTTCTTTTTTCTCTTTTAATTTTTTCTTTGCTATTTTTTCTTGTTCCAGATTAACAACTTTTTCAAATTCATTATATGCAAATTTTAATTCTTCAAATGATTCTTCACTAAAAATACCATCGTCTAAATCTTTATTTATTTCAAGAAGAATTTGATTTTTTATATCATCAAAAATACATTTTTTTGCTTGAGCAAAATCTTCATAAATATAAACTTCATATGCTCTTCTACGTTCTGCACTATTATTTATAGGCATTAAATTTGTAATTTCAATATTTTCCATCTGACTATTATATTGTTCAATTAATTGTTTTGCATTTTTATATAAAGCAAGATTTTCATCTCCAATAAGTTGTAACAATCTATCTTCAGATATATTTTGTTCACCATTTTCATTATTATCTTCAACTATATCTTGATTACCGGCATTATTAATTTGTTCTATTTGATTTTCAAGTTGAACCATTTGAAAATCTTCGTTAGTAGTTTCTTCAACAGGTGCTTCTGCTTGCTCTTCTACATTTTCTGTTACTCTTTCATTTAATCTTGCTGAAATTCTCTCAGTATTTATTTGAGAAAAAGTTCTATAAAAATCAAATTTTTCTTCTAAATTTAATTGTTCATTATCATTTATCAAATATGTATATAACTTTTGAATTTCATCAGACAAAATAACTTGTTCATGTGAATACTTATCAATAATAATACCAATACTTCTTATTTTTTTTAACTTTTCAGTAAGTTCTCTTTTTTGAGAAGTAATTTCATTATATTCATTTCTTTTATTAGTAATAAAATGTTTTATTTCATCTACTAGATTCGTAAATACTTTAGAATATTTTTCTATATCATCGTCAAAAAATCCAGAAGTTTCTTCATTATCCCTCTTCATATCTTTAAGCATTTCATAGATTTTTTGATATGTTTCTGAATCACCAACAATCATCTCACCAAGTTTATACTGTGGCATTGAATCAAGAATTGAAGAAATTATAGAAAAATCAATTTCATTATCATTTGATAATTGAGTAATTATATTTTTCGCAGTTGAAATATTTGAATTTATATTTCCTAATATAGAAACATCAAAACTATCTAATTCTGTTATTATATCAGATTTGTTTTTTTCTATTTCTTGTCTAATTTTATCTAAATATTCATTCATCACTAACTCATCCTTTTACTATTTTCTTTTTTACTTTTTTCTTCATTCTTTTCTATTTCTTTATTTAAACATCTTTCAAGGGATTCAGGAAAAGAAACTTTTAATTTAAGCAAGCATTCCATTTCTGTTATTAAATCTATTGTTTCCTTCGTTTGATCTTTATCTTTTAACTCAAAATTTGAAAAATAACTCTTTAACAACAAATAATCATTTGATATTCTGTTATAAACTTTTTCATAATTTTTACCATTATCTAAATAATCTTTTGAAACAACTTCCTTTGTTATATTACTATATGAAGATAATAATTTAATAAATAATTTCTTATCTGTTTGTTCAGTAGTATCTTTATTTAAATTTTTTAAATACTCAGTATATAGTCTATACATTAATACTCTTTGTGATAAATCATTACATTTTTCAATTTGCACATTAATTTCATTTAAATAATCTTTTTTTACCATTATATCATCCCACCATTTTATATATATTAATTATATCATCTATAACATTAAAAGTAAAACAAAAAAACTACTTTAAAAGCAGTTTTATTCAAACATAGAACTAATTACTATTATTAGTATACCAATTAAAATTCCTATAATAGATAATATTTTATTTTTACTATGTAATACATGTGGAAGTAATTCAAAAAATACTATATAAATTATCATTCCGAGTGTTAAACAAAGTAATATTCCTATTACAAAATCACTGATTAATGAACTTATTAGAGTCATTAAAAGACCACCAATAAATGTAGATATTGTAGATAAAAAAATCATTAATATTCTTTTTTTCTTAGCTTCTTTTTTTAATGTTGAATATATAACCATTCCCATAGGAATATTATGAAGTCCAACACCAAGTGCCATTAAAAGTCCTACCTTGACTGATTCTGTTGTTATGCTGTAAACAGCCATACCTTCAATTATATTATGAAGAACGATTGCTATAGTTGATACAATACCAATATGAAGTAAATTTTCTTCTGTACATTCATGTGATAAACCATGTTCATGATCATGTTCTGGTATAAATATATCAAGTAATTTTAATATAAGAACACCAATAACTACAAATATAATTATTAAATAAATCTTATTAGAAAAAGTCTCATATATTTCAGGAAATAAATCAGAAACAGCAAGTGAAATCATACATCCAAGTGCTACTGAAATAGATAAATTTTCTATTAATTTTGTATTCTTAGGTATTTTAACTAAAAGTACACCAATAAGAATAAAAAGTCCTAAAATAAGTGTAATTAATAATCCCATTTTTACCTCCTATATTGTTTTAATTATTTCTCTTGCCTTATTAATAAGTTCTTCTTTTGAATTAGAATTCATATATTTTCTTTTTAATATAAATCTTTTCATAAATTTTATTCTTCTTCTAAAGAAACTATCTCTTTTCATAACTTCTTTAAAAGCAATATTATTATATATATCGCCATATGTAAGTTCAAGTACTCTAAATAAATAACTTAAAAGTTCTTTTTTAACTTTTAAATTTAAATTTTTCCACAGCATAATATCATTAAATATATAAATACTATTCATAAGTTTTAATGATTCATATTTTTCTTTATCAAATTTTAAACCTTTTGTATACTCATCTAATTTTTCACAGGAAGACAATATATCTAATATTTTAGCACTTCCAAATAAATTCATTCCCATAATACTTTTAGGATTAAATCTATATCTATAAAGTACTTCATTTAAATAAACTATCTTTTTAGCCTTTAGTATATTTGAAATAATAAATGGTAAATCTTCAAAGTATATTCCTATTGGGAATCTTGAATCACCTATTAAACTTCTTTTAAATAATTTATTACAAGGACCCGCAGTTTCTAAAAGAAAATAGTCTCCTTTATTTATATCTACTTCTATAGTTTTTTCTTTTAACTTTGGATATAATTTTCTATCTGCATATTCTATATTTGATATACTTCTACTAAAATCATATCTAACTACATCAGCATCATATTTTTTAGCGGCACTAAATGCATCTTCCAAAGTATTTGGTTCAATATAATCATCAGAGTCAATAAACATAATGTATTCACCTTTTGCTTTATCAATACCTTTATTTCTTGATGCACCTGGTCCTGAATTTTTTTCATTTTCTATAACAAAAAAATTAGAATATTTTTTTTCATATTCTCTAATTATATCAAGACTACTATCTTTTGATTTATCATCTATTAATATTACTTCATAATTTTTATAACTTTGTGAAAGTATACTATCTAAACATTGTCTAACAAATTTTTCTACATTATATACTGGAATAATAATACTAATCATTTTTACTTCACCCTATCCATAGATAAAATTATATCACATTTCGAAATATTTTTTAGTTTTTTCTAAATATTTCTTTCTTTTTTCTAACTTTTCTGGATTATGTGCAAGAGCATCACATCTTTGTACTTCAAGTCTTTTTTTAAGCAAAGAAGGATTTTCTTTTACTTCTTTCTCTCTTATTGGATAATCATGATTTTTTACTAAATAACATACTTCTTCAGTAAATTCTTTATCATATCCTAATCTTTCTAAAACAATTCTTGTTATTTTTTCTGAATAAATAGGATGATTAGGATAATGCCTTATTCCACCCTTTTCAACATAGCAATATGGCTTACTTATATCATGAAATAAAAGAGCCATTCTAATAGAAAAATCTTTTTTAGATAAGGAAAGCGCATATAATGTATGATTAAATACGTCTAGATGATGATGTGGATGTTTATGATCAAACCCTATCATAGGTTTAATTTCCGGTATTATATTTAAAATATATTCTAAATTATTATTAATTTCTAAAATAACATCATCACTCATTAAAATACTATATAAATTCATTATAACCACCTGTGTTTATTATAACAAAAAAGGTAAACCTTTTAAAGTTTACCATTATTTTATTTCAATACTCTTTTTAGTATCAACTTTTTCTTGTTTTGGAATAACAAGTTTTAAAGTACCATCTGTAAATTCTGCTTCAATTTCATCTTCTTTGATATCTCCAAAGTTAAATGATCTTTCACATTTTTCATATACTCTTTCTTTTCTTATATATTTCTTGTCATCTTCTTCATTTTCTTCTTCTTTCTTTTCACAAGAAATTTTAATTACTCCATTATCACATTCAATATTGATATCTTCCTTTTTAAATCCTGGAATATCCATAACTACATTATAGTTTCCATCCTTTTCAAAAATATCACATTTCATAGATTTTTTAAATCTACTATCCTCATAATCATCTAATAAACTATCAAAAAATATTCTGCTTGGTAACATATTCATCATTCCTTTCTTATTTATTATGTACCTAATCTATATTTTTTATTCTATTTTGATAATAAGTCACATATTAAATTACTAATTTCTGTTGGATTTTCTATTGAAAGTCCTTCAATTAATCTACTTTGTGAATAAAGAATTTTAGTATATTCGTTAAATTTTTCTTTATCACTTTTATATAATTCTTTTAATTTATCTGCTATCTTATGTGAAGAATTAATTTCAAGTATTATTTTTGCATTAATACTTTGATCAGTAGGCATAGCATTAAGTACCTTTTGCATTTCTATTGAAACAGGTCCTTCACTTACTAAACATACTGGATGATTTTTAAGTCTATGTGTAAATCTAACATCTGAAACATCACTACCGATAATTTCTTTCATTGAATTTAACATTTCTTTGTTTTCATCATTTATTTTCTTAATTTCTTCTTTTTCTTCTTCAGTATCTAAATCTAAGTTTTCTTCAGAAACATTAACGAATTTTTTACCATCATATTCCATTAACGATTTAATAGCAAATTCATCAACATATTCTGTTAAGTAAAGAATGTTATAACCTTTATCCTTTACTTTTTCTACTTGTGGAAGCATATTAATTTTATCTATTGTTTCACCACAAGCATAATAAATATTTTCTTCATCATCTTTCATAGATGAAACATATTCTTTTAATGTTATATATTTTTCATCTTTTGATGAGTAGAACAAAAGTAAATCTTTAAGTTCATCTTTATGCATTCCATAATCATTGTATACACCTAATTTTAGTTGCATACCAAATTCTTTAAAGAATTTTTCATATTTATCTCTCTCATCTTTAAGCATACTTTCAAGTTCACTTTTAATTTTCTTTTCAATATTACTAGCGATTAATTTAAGTTGTCTATCTTGTTGTAAGATTTCTCTTGATATATTAAGTGATAAATCATCACTATCAACAACACCTTTAACAAATCCAAAATAATCAGGAAGTAAATCAGAACATTTATCCATTATAAGTACGCCATTAGAATAAAGTGCTAAACCTTTTTCATACTCTTTTGAATAATAATCAAATGGAGCATGTGCTGGTAAGAATAATATTGCTTTATAACTTGTCATGCCTTCTACACTTGTATGAATAACTTTAATTGGATTTTCATAATCATAAAATTTACTTTGATAGAAATTATTATATTCTTCTTCAGTAATCTTATTTTTATCTTTTTTCCATAAAGGAATCATACTGTTTAATGTTTCTTCTTTTGTTACATCTTCATATTCATCTTTAGAACCTTTCTTAAGTTCTCTTCTTGTAACATTCATTTTTATTGGATATCTGATATAATCAGAATACTTTTTAACAAGTGATTCTATAGTATAAGTATCTAAGAAGTCACTATAATTATATTCTTCATTATCTGATTTAATTTTTAAAATAATTGTTGTTCCGTAAGTATCTTTTTCATCTTTTGTAATTGTATAACCTTCAGCACCAGTGCTTTCCCACTTATATGCATCTTCTTCATTATATTTCTTACTAATTACAGTTACATCATCACTAACCATAAATGATGAATAAAATCCTACACCGAACTGTCCTATTATATTTACATCTTTTTTCTTTTCGTTTTCTTCTTTAAATTGTAATGAACCAGACTTTGCAATCATACCTAAGTTATTTTCAAGTTCTTCTTTATTCATACCAATACCGGTATCAATAATCTTAAGTAATCTATTTTCTTTGTCTATTTCTATTTTAATGCATAAATCTTTTTTATTTACTTTTATACTTTTATCAGTTAACGACTGATAATAAAGTTTGTCAATTGCATCACTTGCATTCGATAATAATTCTCTTAAAAATATTTCTTTATTTGTATAAATTGAATTAATCATCAAATCAAGTAATCTTTTAGATTCTGCCTTAAACTGCTTCACATTACGCCTTCTTTCTGTCATTTTCTACCTGACAATTACATGATAGCACTTTAATTAGCACTTGTCAATAGCAAGTGCTAAAATAGACAAATTTTTACATTTTTTTATATCTGTTTCTAAGATAATCCCCATAATATTCATTACCTAAATTTTCACTTATAAATTCAGTCGCCTTATATGTTTTTTTGATTTCATATTTTGAACCATGTCTATATGCATCATACATAAGAAATCCTACTAAAAAAGTATTTATAGTCATCATATTTTTCTTATAATACATATCATGTAATTCTTTTTTAGTACTATTTATATAGACAAAACTTGTTAAATCATAGAATTTAAAATTATCTGAAGTAGTATAATTATAAAAAATATCTTCTATTTTAAAACCACTATAACTTAAAGTAATTATATCTTCCTTTATTTCAAGTAAAACATTTTCATCTATATCTTGATTTTTATCACTTATCTCAAGTTTATTTTCTGTATAACCTATTATTTTTTCATTATCATAAATAATATCAATTGGCTTATTAAAATGTTTTAAATCAAGAGTACTTAATTTTATAAGACCTTCATCACTTATTCTTTTAAATGGTGATGTTCTATTTTCTTTAAATATTTTAATGACTTTATCTCCATAATCATAACAAATTGATTCTTTACCTTCACCTATTCTTTTACCTAATTTTATTTTTTTTAAATCTAATTTATCCATAACAAACCTCTAACAAGATTATAACAAAAAAAATCACATGTGTGATTTAATTTTTAATTATATTATCAAATAATTCTAATACGTGTCTTTTTTCTTCAGCATCATTAATTATTTCTATGTTTATTTCTTCTCCATTTATAATTTCTTTCGCAAACATTATTTCTATTGGTTTAAAATTACTAAGTAAGTATAAATAATTTACTCCATTATCTTCTAATCTTGCGACACATATATATTCTTTTTCATTATCCAATTCTATTATTTCACCATTTTCTATTTTCATAAATCCTCCTTATTCTATAATCATATCTCCAACTAAAGAAAATGACTCTTTTATTGCATTAAAATAGGCATAAACTGTAGTTAAATATTCTTCTTCAGTTGCATTTTTTAGATCATTATAAAGTGCTTTATTATATAAAATACTATTATCAGCATCATTAATTTCATTCAACTTAGACATTATAACTAAGAATTCTTTTAATTCATTAACTAATACTTCTCTTTTATTTTCTAAATTCATACTTTTATAAATTTCAATCATTTCATCAAAATTTTCATCTTTTATCATAGACTTTTACCTCTTATTTTTTTTGATAACTTTTCTTTAAATTGTGCAAATTTACTTTTTTTCTTAACTTCATCCAATTTTTTCTTTTTTTCCTCTTCATGAGCAAGTGCAAGAGATGCACCAGCTAAAGCTCCTGCCATAGTTAGAGGTATTGAAACATTATCTTTTCCAAATCCTATATCAACACTACTCACTTCATTTTCCTTTGTTACAGATTCTTTATTTTGTATATCTATTACAACATATGATTTATTGTCTTTACCATCAATTTTATCTCCAACATTTTCGAATGGTACTTCTATTTTGTTTTCATTATCATTAATTATAACTGCATTTTTACCATTATCTTCCATAATTTCTATTGTTGTACCAAGATATACATCCTCAGTATGACTTTTTCTTTTTATGCCTGTTTTATCTTTATAATCATCAAAATCTGTCCATCCTGTTACCTTTTCTCCGCCAAAATGTATTCTAGCTTGTAATTCTTCTTCATTACAATTTAATGCTTTAGATACTTTATTTATTGTTTCGTTTAGATTCTTTCCATTATTTGATTCTACATATACTATTTTCCCGCCTTTTAAAATCGAGAAATAATCTACATTATAATTGTCTTCTTCTCTAAGTTTATTTCCTATAGTATCATTATTATTCCTTCCACCAAAATCATAATCACTAGATTCATGGTAATCTACTCCTTCTGGAAAATATGAATCATTTCCTATTACTAAGGAACCTGCAATTCTATCTGATAACTCTTTATATGTTTCCTTTATTTCTTTTTCTTCATAATTTTGTACAGTATATTCTATACTTTTTGTAACTATTTTCTTTTGTTTTATATTTCCACCTGTAACACCAAGTGTACTTAAAAAGGCTACTGTTGATGCAAGTAATAATGCAGTGCCTAAAAATTTTTTATTTTTTCTTTTTACCTTATGTTTTTTACTTACTAGATCATCTAAATTAGGTATATCGTCTTTCTTTTCTTCATTATGTTTGATTTCTATACTACTATCAGCGTTCATATTAAGTAATTTATTTAAAATATCTTCATTATTTTGATTCTTAATATTTTTTTCATCTATATCTAATACTTTTACATCTGATGGTTTTAATGTAATTTCTTCACCCTCTAAATGTTTAAAAAATTCTTCACTACTTTTTGGTTTTTCATCTTTCCTTTCATTAGAAAATACATATTCTTCTAATGCGTTTTGTAATTCTTCTTCTAAAATATATTCACCACAAGGTAATTTAAATCCTTTATTTCCAAGCATTAATATTCCCGCTCTTTTAAAATTTTTTATTCCAGTACTTTTAATATATACTGTTCTAGAATCTTGATTTTTTATTTTATCATTTTTCTCACCTAATTTTATTGATGATGAATCCTTTAGACATTTAAAAGTTTTTTCAAGTATCTCATCAACTGATACTTTTCTTCCAGTCTTTTTAGACTTTATTACTTTATTTTCACTAGATTCATTTAAATATTTCGATAAAGCATTTTTTATCTCATCTTCGTTAACATATACTCCATCTTGTAAATTTTTATTATCATTACCAAGCATAATATTACTTGATCTCATAGATAAATCTCCCTCTGTTATGAAAGTTGATTTATCTTTTCTACCTGCCCTTATAGGATTTTCATATAAAGAAATCTTTGATCCATCATTATAATTAAAATCTAATTCTTCTATATCCTCTAAATTATTATCTCTATCCATATATACACTCCTATTATAATAATATAAAACTTTTTTATTTTTTTCAAGTTTCTTTACATTTTCATTGTACTTATGTTTTCAGCAAGTTCACTTACTTTTCTAAAGTATGATATTGCTTCATCTATATGTGAATCACATTTTTCAAAAAAAGTACTATCTACATTATCAGGAATATCATCTTTAGGTAAACCCGCTAATTCATCCTTTAATCTTTTATATTTAACAAATAAAATTTCTAATAATTCTTTATCTATCTTTCCACTTTGAAACATATTTTGAAATTCTAAAAACATATTGTCTATTTTATTTAAGTCTCTTACAAAATCCTTATAAACCTCTAAATTTCTCTTTTTGTTATTTATAACTTGTTCTTTATTTGATTTGTCTTCTGAATGAATATTGTATTTTTCAACATCTTCAATATGAATATTATTAAGAGTATTCTTTACTCTATTATAAAACTCTAAAGCATATCCACCCTTTTCTGATATGTTTTTAGTTAATAAAGAAAACTTTTTTAAATCCTCTTCACTTTTACAACAAGATATTGCATCATAAAACTGTTTTTCCAATTTAATTATTTCTTCCTTACTCCTTATAATATCAGTAAATGCCATCTGAAAAATAAGAGTAGAACAAGCAGAATTTAACACTCTATTATCACCAATAATACTTCTATAATCAACGTCAAAGTATGGACTTGTTATTCCATTTGGAATAACTTTAGATGCTTCACTATTTTCTACATTGTTTTTCCCTTCAGTATTTATTTTTGAACCAACCATATTAAAAAATTCATTAGCATATCCACCTTTTTTTGCCATTTCATTCATAAAATTATAAATATAATTAAAATCTTCACTACTTTTACACTTTGAAAGTACGTTGTCAAATTGTTGTTTTAATTTAGTTATTTCTTTGTCTGATCTAGTTATGTCCGCAAATGCCATATCAAAAACTAATGATGAACACTCTAAACCTAATTCTAAATTAGACTTGTTTATTTCAACATCAAAATAATCACTTCTAATTCCATTTTTTATTTTTTCTGACACTACATTTACTTGTTCCATATATACCTCCACTATTGTATATATTTTAACATTATATTATATAGATAAACAAAAAAAAGATACATTTTACTGTATCTTTACATATAGTTTACTATATTATTTTTTTACCGTACTTTCTAATTCATCTTCATTTACTTCTTTTTTATTAAATCCATTTATATCTAATATTTCGTCAATCAATTCATCTATACTTTCTTTTGAATATCCTTCACATAATTTAATTTTCCTTACTAAATATTCAAATTTTTCCTTTGGAAAACTTATTGAATCTAAGTTACTATCATTTTTCATTTCTGATTTTGATATTTCATCAGTTCCATAATAATCATCTTCATTTAATTTTGGCATTTTTTCGCCTTCAAATTTTTCTTCATATTCATTCCTAGGCACTAGAAAATATTTATATCTTGATAAACGGTCATATTTTCTTACAACAGTATCATTTTCTTCAAGATTATTCATATCTCTAATCTTTTCATTACCATCTTTATCAATAACTTTTACAAAATTTCTTGCACTATCCCAAGTTGGATCAAAAGCATATGTTCCATCAATCCCATATTTTGGATCTTCAATTTTTAATAAAACTCTTTTATGGCCAAAATTTTCACCATCTATTGGTACTGCTGTACCAAATGCGTAACCATTTATACCAATTTCTTTCATTAATTCTGCATAAAAGCTAGCATACCCAACACAAACTATATTTCCAGATTCAATTATACTATGAATATTTCTTGATATCGATTTATTTTCATCCTCTTTAACTTCGTTGTATACAAATGATTTTATTATATCGTAACCAAACGTTGCTTTTTCAAGTGGTGATAAATTTTTGTCTTCTATTAAAGATTTATAATAATCAAGTGTCGCTCTCATAGTAATAAATTCATCAGCAGTTATTGTTTCAAGAGAATTATTATATTCTATTTTCAAATTATATTTCTTTTCTAAATGTTTTAGTTTAATCATATCTGAATAAGTCTTATTTTCTAATTCCAATATTACTTCACTAATATCATAATTAGAATTAACAAATGAATCAATAACTCTTTGAGCATCTTCTACTTTATTAATATTTTTTAGCTTAATCATTTTATTTGAAATATTATATTTTATTATAGAATTTGAAGTTTCTTTTTTTTCTATATCTTCAATTTTATCATATACCATAATATCTATATTTTCATCAATTTCAAATTTATTCTTACCATCTTCTATAACTTTTATTATGGTATCTATATTTTCATAAGGATTTTGACTATATATATTATATCTATTAATAAATTCTTTATAAAAAAAGTTACCAGAAGATATTTTTTTATCGTTGTAAACTCCATATTTATCACCTTCAACATCCATAAATATTCCATCTTTTAGGATATCATCGTCAAATTTACCATCCGTATTAAATTCTTCAATGTTTGAACGTTTTAAAAACTTTTCTAATTCATTTTTGGAAATAATTTCGCCAGCATCTTTTATTGATACTTCTTTTAAATTTGGAAATAATGACAATTCTATATTATCTAAAATTCTATTTGAATATGATAATTCTTCAATATTTTTACTTACATTTTCAATAAAGACTTTTTGTAATTTTTTTCTAAAATTATTCGAAATAGTAGTTTTACCATTACAATCCAATAATAAACTAAAGCAATCATCAGAAATATTATATACAGGACAATTTGAAAAAAATTCAGTATTATTTCCGGAATAATTTACTATATCATCAAATGAAACATTATTCATCTTTATATTTACTTTTTCAGAATTATTTTTTAAATATTCTTCGAATTTTTTTAATATTTCATCTTCTTTCTTTTTTAATATCGCAAATTTCACTATCTTTGTTATCGTATGTACTAATAAAAATCTTTTTTTAATTCTATTAATTAGTAAAAAATTATATTATGGAACTGCCTTTTGCTGAATCATGGAAAATTAAAATGGTTGAACCTATCCGTAAAAGTACGCGACAAGAACGTGAAAAATGGATCAAAGAAGCTCACTACAATTTATTTCAATTAAAAGCGGATCAAGTTTATATCGATTGCCTTACCGATTCGGGTACGGGTGCGATGAGCGACCGCCAATGGGCGGCGATGATGATGGGAGATGAGAGTTATGCCGGCTCTTCATCTTTCTTTCTGTTGAAAGATACCATTACCCGGCTGACCGGATTTGAATATGTAATTCCGACCCATCAGGGACGAGCCGCAGAGAATGTTCTTTTCAGTCATCTGGTGCATAACGGAGATATTGTCCCGGGCAACTCGCATTTTGATACGACAAAGGGGCATATAGAGAGCCGTAAAGCCGTAGCGCTCGATTGTACTGTAGATGAGGCGAAAGACACCCAATTGGAAGTGCCGTTCAAAGGCAATGTCGATCCTGCAAAACTGGAAACAGCCCTGAAGCAATATAAGGACAAAATTCCTTTCATCATCGTGACAGTCACCAATAATACCGCCGGTGGCCAGCCTGTTTCCATGCAAAACCTGCGGGAGGTGCGCGCCCTTGCGGACAAATACGGCAAACGTGTTATTTTCGATTCGGCACGCTTCGTGGAGAATGCCTATTTCATCAAGACCCGGGAGGACGGGTATGCGGACAAGACCATCAAGGAGATCGTAAAGGAGATGTTTTCTTTGGCTGATGGCATGACTATGTCCTCCAAGAAAGACGGCCTCGTAAATATGGGCGGTTTTATTGCTACCAGGCATGAAGACTGGTATGAAGGTGCAAAAAAATTCTGTATTCCTTTTGAAGGTTATCTTACCTACGGAGGTATGAACGGCCGGGATATGGCGGCTTTGGCCGTTGGTCTTGAGGAAAATACCGAGTTTGATAATATCGAAACACGTATCAAACAGGTTCAATATCTTGCGGCGCGTTTGGATGAATACGGTATTCCCTATCAAAGACCTGTCGGAGGTCATGCGCTGTTTGTCGATGCCGACAAGGTGCTCTCGAGTGTTCCGAAAGAAGAGTTCCCTGCGCAAACTCTCGCTATCGAGTTGTATTTGGAGGCCGGTATCCGTGGTTGTGAAATCGGTTATATCCTCGCAGACCGTGACCCTGTAACTCGTGAAAATCGCTTTGGAGGCCTTGATCTGCTCCGCTTGTGTATCGCTCGGCGTGTTTATACCAACAATCATATGGATGTAATCGCAGCGGCTCTAAAAAATGTTTACGATCGTCGTGACGAAATAAAACGAGGCGTTAAAATCGTCTGGGAGACGGAATTGATGCGTCACTTCACTGTAAAATTGGAGAGATTGTAGGATGTCGATAGCAGATCGGATATTGCGGGTCAAAAGCTCCTTGCCCGGGCAGGTGGAGCTGGTGGCCGTTTCAAAAACCTACCCTGCCCAGCGGATCATGGAGGCTTACGAAGCCGGCCAGCGGATTTTCGGAGAGAACCGGCCTCAGGAGATGGCTCAGAAGTACGAGGAGCTTCCCAAGGACATCGAATGGCACCTGATCGGCCATTTGCAGACCAATAAGATCAAGAAGGTGCTGGGCCGGGCCAGCCTCATCCAGAGCGTGGACAGCGAGCACCTGCTGACCGCCATCGAGAAAAAGTTCAACATCAAATTCAAGCTGGCCGATGTGCGCAACCTGAAAAACGTTGGCGACCTGCTGGACCTGGTTGCCCGCATGGTGGGTTAAGATGAACCACTACACACTGGCCGAGATGACCCCCGGCCTGAGCGAAAGCTTTACCGTTACCGTAACGGAAGAGATGATGGCCCGGTTTGAAGCCATCACCGGGGATGTTTCCCCCATCCACATGGATACCGAATACGCCCAAAAGCGCGGCTACCCCGGCCGCGTGGGATA
>ERZ779671.668-NODE-668-length-16583-cov-2.593841_pt1 | contig 16583 bp, 15 predicted proteins | sample MGYA00511074_ERZ779671 | MGnify/ENA primary metagenome ERZ779671 (study PRJEB29588, sample SAMEA2158454) | human gut metagenome | biome: human gut; feature: human-associated habitat; material: faeces | place: Denmark | collected 2008/2010 ... | reverse complement strand
TATTCAAGAAAGCAGTTTAAAAAAGAAAATGCATCAGTTGCCCGAAAAGGTCTGATGCATTTTTGTTTTGTGCGAAGTAACCGCCAAACCCACAGCCGTGAGGCATTATAAAAACGCAGACATCATCTGATATCTGCGTTTGGTTGTCAAGATTTCTTTTGTTTTTTCTTCTGAACAGCGTCCTTGATTAAATAATAGATAAATATAACAAGAACAGTACCTATGAATACAACAAAAGGTTTTGTGTATTTATATACCGATGCAAGGTGAATTTTCGGTATAATCTGATTGCACAGGGTAAGAATTATCGGATGTACTATGTATATCAGAAGTGAATATCGCTGTCCGAGTCGGGCAAGTATGCTTGAGATTTTGCCCAATTTGAATTCAACGGCAATTGTGAAGAATATAAACACCGCCATTGCAAGCAATGTAGTGCTGAAATACTGGTCACGGGGTGCGTTGAGTTTGTTGCTCACCAACAGATATTTTTCAAGGTCTGAGGTAGCACAGAATACAACCATTGCAATGATTGTAAGCATTTTTGTGAATTTGAAATTCTTTATACTTTCCCTGTGTTCGCTTATGAAAAGTCCGATTGCAAAATTAGGCAAACCTACAAAAATAAAGTTTCTTAAATAGATATAGGAGAATTCGCACCCGAAGAAAACTTTTGAATACTTGCCAAAGACGATATCGGCAAGAAGTAAAAGCGGTGTGATGTAGTATAGAATTTTGATTTTGTCAAATTTGTTGAGCAGCTTAACTATCAGCAGAACATACAGAATTGCTCCGACATACCAGAGGTGGAACGAAAACGGAGATTCATTAAAGACAAAAAAGTTCAGGTATGTTTCGGGCGATGTCATTTTCTCAATAAATGATACAAACGATTTGTCCTTTATAAAATCAACAATCAGTTCCCAGAACATAAAGATAATATTTGAAATGACAAACAGAATTGCTATTTTTTTGATTTGCTTATTTTCTTTGCCCGACTTGACCGTGTTGGAATAGTAGTAACCCGTAATCATAAAGAATATCGGAACAGCAATTCGTGCAATCGGAGTAGTGTATTGACTGACGCCCTGTATAGGTGCGTGAATCATTACAACGAGAAATGCACAGAGAAATTTCAGAATGTCTACCCCGAGATTTCGGTTTTTATCAATTTTATTCATATATACCTCCTCAATGGCTTGTTGGTTAAAGCAACCGTAAGCCTTAATTCCCTCTGAATTTAAGATAAATGGCATAGACAGCCTTTTTAATTTTTTGAATTGGCGTAAGCTTGAAACCCTTCTTTTTCATAAGACTGAGAATTTCTGCATAATAGTCATTGTTCTGATGTTTGAGAACATAGTTCATATATTTGTTTTTGTCTCTGTAAAATTTCGGAATATCAAAAACATTCTTATACAGTTCAAGTTTTCCGAGTGCCATAAGCTCAAATTGCGTTCTGATGCACTTTTCACAGTGACCGCAGTTGTTCTCACCGTAGTAACACACATTGAGATTATCATATGTAATCGGAAATTTTGAAATGAAGTCAACCTTTTCAAGCCTAGTCTTTTCAAGACCTGTAATGTAAAAATCGGTACTTTCGGTGCTCAGCATACTTGCCGTAAATGCCTCATAGTGTGCCGAGCCGGTGTCGCATTGTTTTATCGAAAAACTGCTTATCGGGTATCCAGACGCATAATAGTAGTTTTTGAAAAATTTCTGCATACATAAGACCGCCGAAAAGCTGCAATAATGATGAACCTTTACATACGGCAGGGTAAGATGTTCACCGAGATTTGAATTAATGTCAATCAACGGCATATCAAAGATTTTTGCGGATTTTTTTGCAATTTTAAGACGATTTTCGTACAGCTTGGCAGATTGTTCGGGTGTGTAATTAGCCGTACTCCTGTGGGAGCCGACATTGAAAAAGGTAAGATGACTCAGCTTTTCCGTTCTGTTTTCGGAAAGACTGCAAATTGTGTCAAATGAATCCACCCCTCTCGAAAATCCTGTTGCCGACGCATTTTTGCAGCAGTAGTTTTCCTGTGTAAGCTCTTTTGCAGATATCGAAATTTTGTTGAATAATTTTGAATTTTTTGTAAGAACGGGAATGAAAATTTCATTAAGCTGAAAACACAGTTGCTTCGACATCTTTGCTTCTGCCAAAATATTCAGACTGTTGTTCATTGCATACGGCAACAGCGCAACAACGAATGCGTCGGCACTTTCGGTCAGATAGTCAGCATACTTTGCATCAACTTCAAACCAGAGAGTGTAGGAAGGCTTTCCGTTTTCGCTGATTTTTGAACAGAGTCTGGCACGATTATCAAGTTTTTCAATTTTCGGTTTGCCGATAATCAATGTTTCCATACTTTTACCCTCAAATTAATCTCTGAAAAACAAATCTCTTGTGTAAACCTTTTCTTTTACACAGTCAAGAACGGAGCTGTATCTGTTTGCAACGATTACATCCGATTTTGTGACGAATTTTTCAAAGTCGTTTTCAACGCCAAAGCCCTCGAATAAATCGACTTTAAGTGTCGGTTCGTAGATAATTAACTCGATGCCGTTATTTTTCAAAAGCTCCATAACGCTCTGAATTGAGCTTTGTCTGAAGTTATCGGAATTTGACTTCATTGTAAGGCGGTAAATTCCGACAGCTTTTGGATTTTTATTCATTATCTGTGATGTAATAAATTCTTTTCTTGTCTTGTTAGATGTTACAACAGCGCTGATTATGTCATTCGGAACATCCGAAAAATTGGCCTTGAGCTGTTTTGTGTCCTTTTGCAGACAGGAACCGTAGCCAAAGGACGGATTGTTGTAGTGATTTCCGATTCTCGGATCAAGACACACACCGTCAATGATACTTTTAGTGTTAAGGTTCTTCATTTCGGCATATGTGTCAAGCTCATTGAAAAAGCTGACACGCATTGCGAGGTATGTATTTGCAAAAAGCTTGACCGCCTCTGCCTCTGTGTAGTCCATAAAGAGAGTGTCTATGTTTTCCTTAATTGCACAGTCTGCAAGTGCTGTTGCAAAAGTCTCGGCAGATTTTTTCAGTCCTTCATTTGCCATATCAACACCGACAATGATTCTTGACGGATAGAGGTTATCATAGAGAGCCTTGCCCTCACGCAAAAATTCGGGACTGAAAAGAATTTTCGTGTATTTGTATTTTTCGATAACACTTTTTGTGTATCCAACCGGTATAGTGGATTTGATAACTATAACCGCATTTGGGTTGCATTCAATTACAAGCTCAATTACAGCCTCAACGGACGATGTATCAAAAAAGTGTCTTTCGTCATCGTAATTGGTAGGAGTAGAGATAATTACAAAATCAGCATTTTTGTACGCAGATTTTGCATCGACGGTTGCAACCAAATTTAATTTTTTGTCAGCAAGATATTCTTCGATTTCCCTGTCGGCAATCGGAGATTTCTTTTCATTGATTAACCTTACTTTGCTTTCAACGACATCAACAGCGGTAACTTCGTGTTTCTGCGAAAGAAGTACAGCGTTTGAAAGACCTACATAGCCTGTCCCGGCAATTGCTATTTTATAAGATTCAGTCATTATGTTTTATCTCCTGAATAATTTATGTTTTATCTTGCTAAAGATAATTTTTCTTTTATATGACGGAAATGTTTTTGAAAATCCTTTTTCATGGTATTTTTTCCAAAAATCTTCACGATTATCAGGCTTTGGAGTTACCCTTCTAAGATTTGGATTTGCTTTGGTGCATTTATTTATATCAACTTTGATATATTCAATCTGATTCTTCACAAGTTCAAACAATTTTTGAGCCTTTTGTGAGTTTATAATAAAAAGCGAAACGCCTTTGTTATCATTGAAATTATTAATTTGATTGTCAATTCCCCAAAAGTCGGCAAGTGTAAAATCAGCAGGTCTAAACAGATTAGTATATTTGCACTCATAACAAGATGGGCGAAGTATATCATTTTGATAGAACATTGCGGCATAATCCTTTGAATAATATTTTTTGCCGTCAATACAGAAACTTTCAAAATGTACATCCCAGCCGAGAGATTTATCTCGGAAATTTACGTCTGTAATTTTCTTTCCTTTATGCTTATTATTTATATAATCAAGGTAGTCTGTCCAAATTTTATTGCTTGGAACACCGTGACATACTAAATCAACTGTAAACAGTTTGTCAGTCTTTGTTTTAGATTTTTCAAGAAAGTTATTGAGACCTGCAACCTGACATGCTGTTCCTGAAAACATAACATATCTGTTGTCTTTAAGGTCATTTTGGACATTTAAAAATATGTTGCCAAGCTCACTTTGAACATATTTTGAGCCTTTCATTCTATCTCTTTCAGTACAACTTTCAGCTCTAATATGACTAACCGAAAAATCTTCATTAAACGCGGCACCATAAACTGTACCGTTATTCTGAATAATATAGTCAGATATGGGAATGAATGCACCGCCGCTTCTGCTTGAAAGCCTAGTTTTAATGTCATGGTGTTTAACTGCATAAGCATTGACAACACTGTTTCGTGTATAGCCATTTTGAAAAGCACAAACCTTTTTGCATAGACCGCAATTAATACAAAGTTCCTTGTTAATAATAGGATACAAAAATCCTTCGTTGTCTGCCTGCATTGAAATTGCATTCTTTGGGCATATACTTTTGCAGGCAGTGCACCCGCAACATTGATTTTTATTTGAAAAAATCTCCATTTGTTACTCCATATTAACAATTTCAGAAAGATACTTCTTGGATTTACTACCCAGAGTTTTTAATTGTGCGTTAATTATATCCCAGTTTATTTCTGTTTCATTGCAGTTTCCGTCAACAATTTCACGGTCGATTCCAAGACTTTTCAAAAGACCTTCGGAGCGGATGTTTCTTCCGCTTTTGTTCTTGAATTCAACAAAAAGATTCTTGTTGAAAATAACAGAAAACGCTGTTCCGTGAAACGAGTTTGTAACAACATATTCGGCATTTTTGAAACAGCCGACAAATTTCTCAACAGTAGGTGCAACAATATAATTTATACCGTGACTTACAGGGTGAGGTGCATCGTTTATGCAGTAAATGGGAAGGTCCTTTTCTTTTGACAGTTTAAGGGCAAAATCCACAAGCGAAACTGCCGGATTAGCCGTAAAAATGAGGATATACGGTTTGTCGATTTTTGAAACGGCAATCTTTTTCCATTCGTCTGCCGAAATCAGCAGGGTAGGATCAAGATGAGTTTCGGCGGTTCTGCCTGTGAGCTCTTTTACAAGCTTTTCTCCGCTCGGTTCACGAACTGAGAACTTCTGAAAACCGTTCAGCCTTTTTTTATATTCATCAATAAATTCATCGGGCAATGTCGGAACGGCAAAGCTTGCCGCATATGAATACTTCTGTTTGTCATCGGCAAATGTCAGAAAATAAGCGGGATCAAAACCGACGCATCTCGGACTCCACACCTGATCGCTTCCCGAAATGAACAAGTCATAATCGTTTTTAAGCTCTCCGATATTCTGCGGAGTATACGACTTTTTACTCTTTACAAGATAGTTATTGAAAAACGACTTAAAAGCGTCTCTGCGTTTTGCTCTTCTTCTTACCATGACACAGCTTTTTGCAAAGGATTTCAGAAGGTCGTTTTTATAAATGCGAAAGGGTTTGTAGTCGGCTGTGATTTTCGGACAGATATAGTCAACAATTTCACACTCCGCACCGAGCGAGGAAACGGTTTTTTGCAACGCATAGCTCTGAAGCACAGCGCCGTAGTTCAATGCACGGTGAAATGTTACAATGCCTACCTTTTTCATTATCTGCTTCCCCCTGATTGTTTTTTGTACAAAAAATATCCCATGGGATAAAATATGACCGCAAGAGCCCTCTTTGAAAATGTGTCGGGCATCTTTTTTATTTCGGAAAATCTTTTGCCGTTGAGCAAGCCGTCACGGGAAAGCCCAACAAATTGTTTGATAAAGAACTTAGGATTGCTCTTTGCGTAATCCCAACATTCGTTTATAAAGTGGAGTCTTACGAAAATAGTTTCCCTGTGAGCCGAGTAAGCGTTACCCGTCAAAGAATTTTCTTGATCGTTTATGTAATATCGCAACGGTGTGTCAATAAAACGGGTTATATACTTTCTTCCGATATTGTCCCAATAGATATTTTCGGGATAAAAATGAAGTCCCGAAACACACGGATAGGGGTTGGCTCTGATTATTTCAAGTTTTGTCATTCCCCACATCTCACCGTCAATTTTATACTTCAATCTCAGGTCAAGGTCGGAACAGTCAAATCGTTCTGACGGCAGAGGACAACCGTTTGTTTTGCCGCTTTCGTTACAGGTGCGGCACGAAATTCCCTTGTATTTTGACCTGTCTTCATCGGGAATTTTGTTCCATTCGTTTATAAATGTTTCAAGGGCGTTGTCTTTTACGCTGTCATCGGAGTCAATCGTTATAAAGAATTTACCCTTTGCAATCTGTGCCGCAACATTTGTTGCAATGTGTTTTCCTTTGTTGGTCTGATATTTATAGGTTATGTTAAAGTCGGGCCTGTCGCTGATGAATTTCTCAACCGTTTCTTTTGTGTTGTCGGCTGAACCGTCATCAACAATTATCCATTCAAAATTTCTGTATGTCTGTCTTTTCAGCGCCTCATATAATCTGGGCAGAGTTTTTGCCCTGTTATATGACGGTGTAAAAACGGAAAAAGTATATTCAGTCATTGCAACCTCAAAATGATAATAATTTAGCTTTTCTTAAACTTCTTCTTAATTTTATCCTTGATAAGAACGAGTTCTTTTCTTGAGAAAATGAGCGGAACGGAAACGGCATATCCTGCCAGTCCGCTTGCTGCACAGAGAAGAAGGAATGATATCCAGCTGTTTGCGTGTACAAAGCTGTTGATAAAGATGAACATGGTGATAACAACAGCAAAGCAGAACCATCCTCTGAAAATAGACCTGTAATATGTTGTAAGCTTTATTTTCAGAATATGTGCGGCGTACAACGGAACAAATACTATAGCTTTAAGACCGATAAAAACAGAGCTGACGCCTGCAATAGCATAAACGCCGAGCGGTGTAAAGTGTATGAGCAGTAAAACGATAATAACCGTAAGAACACCGCTCACAAGCGAGATAAGAACGGAGGCCTTGAGCTTGTTGCATACGGTGAAAAGGCTAGAAAGAGTTCTTGTGTGGCAGGTAAATAGATATGAAATACATACAAGCACCGATAAAATCTGAATTATGGTAATTTCGTCCGGAGATTTGGTCGGCTGCCACAATGTATAGAACTTGTTGCCAAACGCAATAAATCCCGCAAGAGGTGCAGTCATGAGAAAACTCATAATCTTTGACGAAAACTTTGTTTCTTCAACAAGTAAGTCCGTGTTGTCCTTTGCATAAAGGATTGTAAATCTGGGAGTGAATATATTTGCAATTGTTGTAATAAGGTTATCAATGCAGTGCGGAATGGTGTTTGCAATCGACAAAAGTCCCATGAGTCCCGCTCCGAGAGTCAGGTTACAGATTAACAGGTCAAGACCTCTGTTCAGAGCTGTGCTGAGATAACCGATTGATGACCAAATTCCTGCGGAAATAAGAACTTTTACCAGCTTGAAACTGAAAAGGTTGAAGTCCATTTTTACTTCCGGCAGAATTTTTTTCTTGACTTTGATATTGGTAAGCAAAAGAAAAATTCCGCTTGCAAGTGACGCCATAGCGATAAAATATACTTTTGCGGGAAAAAACGAGAACAAAATTACTACAAGCAAGAGCTTGAGCGTGTTTGACGCAATATCACGGAGGGAATTGATATACAGCTTGTTTTTTACAAATGCTGCAGTAGTAAATATTGCCGTGATAACGCTGATTATAAATGTTGCAAAAGTGAGCGCAAACAATATCTTTACGCTGTCAACAAGATTTTCGGGAACATTCAGTATAAATTCAATGTTGAATGTAATAATTGACGAAATCAAAAGTAAAACGCCGGCAATAATCAGGTCGGCAACCAGAACCGAGCTGAAATATCTTGATGCCTTGTCAATGTTTCCTTTGCTGTATTCAATTGAAATAAATCTGCCCGACATTGAGTTGAGAGCAGATGTTACAATGGTGGCATACTGGACAAAGTTGTTTGCAAGTCCGATAAATCCGTAGGTTTCAGAACCGAGTTCCTTTACAAGATAGGGTGCAAGAACAAAGTTAATCCCTGTTCCTATCAAAAAAGACACTATGGCGGCAACCATATTTATTGCCATTTGTTTACTTGTTGATAATTTTTTCATAATATGACCTTAGTTTTAACTGATTAAAATTTTGGAAAAGCATTGAAGAGCTGTTCTTTCTTCAGTTCAACAACATCCGGATCGATTCTGTAATTGTTTTTCACCTCGCTGATTGTAGGCATATCGCCGTTTGAACAATCAAAGGGTGTGTGTGTAATGTCAAAGGCGGAGAGGTAATCATTGTACTTGTTTCCGTCACCGAACATATTGTTCGTAAGGGTTATGTGCATATTGGGAATGTGGAAACTGTCGGCAACAATCATACCGTGAAGGCTGCTTGAAATAATGTATTCGCACTCGCCTATTTTTTCGACAACCTTTTTTGGGTTTTCCTTCAGGTCAATAAGCGTTGAATTTTCGTAGTTATCAAGAAGTTTTTTCACAACAGGGTGATCCTGTTCCTTAAAGTGCGGGATAATTCCGACACGATACTTTTTTTTGGGATAAAATCCAAGCCACCTTTCGGCAAGAAGTCCTCCGTCACCTGTCGGCACATCAAGCTTTTTGCCGAGAATATTTTCCATTCTCTGCAACGAAAGTCTGCCCCTCAGAGCGTGTATATGTATATGTCTGAACATCAGCCCCAAATCAAGCTCGGCATTGCCTCGGATAAAGCCCGTACTCCATATGTGGACATTATCATTCATAAAATGCTCAATTTTCTGCTTTGCTCTGATCCTCGGATATGTTGAGTACATTATGTGGTCAAGTGCAGAACCGATTGCAATCAGGTTACAGCTTTTAAGGTCTTTTCTTACAACCTTGATGTTAAAAAGTTCTTCAAGCATATCTTTATTAAGAAGATCTCCCATATTCGGAATCGGGGGATACATTATCTTATATACCATTGTATTTTCTCCGTTGTATTATTTGCGCCGTGAGCAGAAGCTCTGATTAAGAGATATAAATATCGAATTTGTCTTGCATATGTATATCAGCGAATACGTAATCAGCATCCATATTGATGTTGTTGCCCATGGTTCGGTGGAAATCAGAAGTTTTGGAAGTGTTACGCACACAAGCATACAGCACAACGCAAATTCCGACTTATCTTTGATTCTTGTGCATACAACCTTTGCCGTCAGCGAAAGGCTTGAATATACCGGAATAAGTCCGAATACAATTCCGCCTTCAAAGAGGTATTGGTAGATGTACTGGTGCGGATACGGCCATGAACGTTTTGCAAGCTCGCCCGTAACCTTTGAGAAGGTTTCAATGCCGTAGCCGAAAATAGGATTGTTCGCAATTGCGGTCAATGTAAATGTATCAATTGTGGTTCGTCCGTCAGATACATCACCGAGTTCAAGATATTTAATCATTTTGGAAATGAAGCTCGGAACGCTGTTTAAAATATTGTTGCACAAATCTGCCAGCGAATGCAACAGAGGAAGTGCAAATATAATTATCAAAATTCCGATTAAAGAGAAGACAATAATGAGTGACAGCTTAATCGCAGACAATTTTTTGCGTTTGTCGTCATCGTATGCGTTTATGACAAGCACAATGGCACAGCAGGCAAGACAGAGAACAGCGCCTCTGTTTGCAAACAAAACAATTTTAGCCATTATGTAGAGGTTGTATATATATGTAAGCTTTATGAGAAGGTTCGACTGCTTTCTGTACAGCTTGAAATGTATCATGGCAACGATAACAGGTGACAAAATTGCATAAATATTTCCCATATATGCCTGATTGTATTTTTCGTACTGGAGAACGAAAAACAAATTTATAATCGGCAGGGTTATAAGTGAAAGATAGAGAATATACCGCATCACAAGTTCCCCGTCAAGCTTTTGACTTATGACATAAATCGGTATTATTGCGTAAAATATGAACTGAATCACATCCAGTTCGCAGTTATTTCCGTGAAAAATAAGGGAATAAAGATACCACAAGGTTGCAAAGGAGAGAAAGAACATAACAGGAAGTTCTATAGTCACTTTCTTGTAGTAAATTATTTCCGCAAAGATTATTGTAAGTGCAATTACCAAAATTATAAAATTGTTCTGAAAATCTTTAAAAGCCGGAATACGACCGATTGTACCCGTGATGGTCTGTGCTGAAATCATCATGGCTACAACAAAGCTGTTAAGTTTTATGAAAAGCCGGTCTTTTGAGTTTTGAAGCGTGTTTTCCATGAATTACCTCGGTTATTTTCGCAGAATAAAAGTCATTCCGTCTTTAACAAACAAAAACAGAGCCTTTGCCGGATTGGAAGTTTTGAATGCCCAATGCATAGCTTTTTTTAACTGTTTTTGTTTTAAATATGCCTTGCCGATTTCCGTATAATGAATGTTGTACAATCTTTTTTGTTCTTTCTCGGTGAATTGTTCAATAATCGGCTTCATTTTATTAAGATAATGAAGTCTGTATTGTTCATAGAGCTCGCCCTTCGGCATATTTCGGTCAAGCTTGAACTTTTCGATGCAGACATCACTTATGCAGGCAACCCTGCAGCCGCAGGCAACACGGGCAAAAAATTCAAGATCCTGATGACGCTTGAACGATTCGTCCCATTCCTTTACATAGTCAAGCACACTTCTTTTAATCATAATTGTACTTGAACAGGCAATTATTTCGTTGCACAAAAAGCGGTAAAGAAAATTGTCGGCATTATCCGCTTTTACAATGCGGTCGGTGTTCTCGGTCATATGCTCCACAAACGAGCCGTAAATCATTGCGTAATCATCGGGAAGCTTTTCAAAGCAGTCAACCTGTTTCTGCGTTTTGTCCGGAAGAAATACATCGTCATCATCAAGAAAGCCCAAATAAAATCCCTTTGACGCTCTGATTCCTGTGTTTCTGGCGGCAGAACCGTTAATATTTTTTTTGTGTACAAGATATTTTACATTTTCAAATGTTTCGTATTTTTTCATTTTTTCGGCAGTAAGCAACTGTTCCGGTTCGTTTTCGCCGTTATCGTCAACAACGATTACCTCAATGTTTTTGTATGTCTGGTTAAGAACGCTGTCAACGGCAGAGTTGATCTTGTCGGCACCTTTATATGTAGGAATGATAACGGAAACGAGCTGTTGCATTTATACCACCTTAAAATGTTTTGCTGTAATTATAAATTTTTTTGTGCGTGTCTTGCTCTGAGTGTGCGGTCAATGTAGAAGTCCTGAAGAAGCTTTGCCGTGTTGCGCACATCGAATCCGGCGTCTGTAACCTGTTTCTGACAGTCCTTTCTTTCATATGTGCCAAGCACATCAAGGCAGGTTTTTGCCCATACATCGGCAGAGTCTGAAAGCGAAAGCCGTGTTACATTGTCCGTAACAACGGTTTCATCGGCAATAACATCGCTCATAACAATCGGCAATCCGGAAGTCTGTGCTTCAATGCCCGTAAGCGGCAAGCCTTCCCATAATGACGGAAAAAGGAAAAGGTCAAGCGCCTGATACAATACGCTTGTGTCCATAACGCCTGTAAAAATCACATCATTTTCAAGACCGAGTGCCTTTGCTTTAGCTTTTATATCGTCCTCAAGCGTTCCTTCACCGCAGAGAACAAGAACCGTGTTCTTATTCATCCTGTGAATCTCGTTAAAGACATCAAGAATGAATGTATGGTTTTTCGGCTGTGCAAAACGGCCTACATGACCGATGACGATTTTGTCGCCGACGCCGAGCTTTTCACGCATATCTCTGCGTGTTTGTTCGTTATATTTGAATCTGTCTGTTTCAATGCTGTTGTTGATATATTTTACTTTTCCGTCCCGAACAGCCTGTTTTCCGAACAGCCATTCTCCGGCAGGCTTTGAGCACATAAACATATCCGTGCAATGTTTTTTGATGAACATTTTTTCGTAAAGAAAGAAGAAATATTTCAGATTTACAACAGTTTTCGCATTGTGAGCATGTGCAATTCTTGTCGGGATTCCTGCCTGATGAGCATAGTCAAGCGTCCAGAGTCCCAGTTCCTGATGAACATGAAAAACTTTGTACTCCGGATGACTTGTGAGAATATTCATACATTCCTTTTTGTATTCTCTCATATGCAGGGGATTAAACGGACGGGTTCTGTAAACTTTTCCGCCGTATTCTCTGATTTCCTTTTCGTAATAACCCTCCTGAGGTCTGTGAACGAGAAAATCAAATAAAAGCTGTTCCTTATCTATGTATCTGTATAAATTCATTACGAGGGTTTCAATTCCGCCCGCATCCATCAGCACAATGTTGTGCAAAACTCTTATCGGTTCCATAATGACCTCCGTATCATTTCTTGATTTTATGCAGTGCGGGAACTATTTTGTCGTGAACAATTCCGATTGAACCCGCAACAAAGCCCTGTGGCAGAATATTGAACATCTTGCCGCCTAATTTTTTGACGGCACTGCGGTTGTCTTTCCACAGCGGTGTGTCTGCCCATTCACTCTTTTGCTTGTAATCAAGATACTGTTTTATCATAGGATGATTGTTGTTTTCAATCCACGGCCTTGTTCCATCCATAAAACAGGTCGTAAAATGAACAATACAGGGGTTGGAAACTGCGTCAAGCACCTGAGCTTCCGTATAGTACCGACTTGCTCTCTTGGCTCTTTTCACATTTTTGTAATTGAGATAAAAAACAATTGAGTATGCGTTGTAGTTGAGCGGAATAAGAATCTTGTCCTCGTTTGCGGTGCAGGCATTGAGTACAGGCTGGTCAGCAAAGGAGAGCTGACGATGCGACTGTATAAATTCCTTGAAATTTTCTTCAAGGTTTCTTCTGCGGATTTCCGCAAGATTAAGCATAATATTGCCTGCGCTTATATATGTGTCATCGGGTTTCATTCCGATTTCTTTTTTGTAGCTGTCACCGATACAATCATATGCGCCGGCAACAATTTTGTCTTTCATATCAATGTTCCATAACGGCTCAAGAGAGGACATTATCATTGTGTCACAATCAATGTGAATAACCTTGTCAACCCATTCGGGCAACAGACTTGAATAAAAAAGTCTTGCAAATGTGCTGATATTCCATCTTCCGATGTTGATTGATGAGTTTGTCAGCTTTTCAATATCGGAAATGGGAATAAAAGTAATTTGACGGTTAAATTTTCGGCACATTGTTGTGAATTTGTCTTTGTTTTCCTGCGACATACCGTTTTCAATCAGGAAAATATTTAGTTCGTCAACAGATTGGTTGCTTTCAAGCAGAGAATACATTGATATTCCCGCAACCATCGAGTAGCTGTCCGAACTCGAATAAACTACATTCATTTTACCCTCCGGGGCTTATATACTAAAACTTATTTAAGATACATTTCCTCATATTCCTTGAACGATTGAAGATTTTTATCTTTGTCGGCAATAATAAGATTTTCAATACCGCCGATTTCATCAAACGGCCATTCAACTCCCAAATCCGGATCGTTGTACATAATGCCGTCATCATATTCGCCGTAGAATTTTTCACCGCATTTGTATGAAACAACAGACGGTTCAAGCACAAGATAACCGTGTGCAAAATGTTCGGGAACATAGAGCTCGTTCATATTTTCTTCGGAAAGGTAGAATCCCTGCCATTTTTTGAATGTAGGTGATTCGGGACGGAGGTCAACGATAACATCAAAAACCTTGCCCTTAATGCACCGTACCAGCTTTGCCTGTTCGTGAACTCTTTGAAAATGAAGCGCACGAATTACACCCTTGTGAGAAACCGTGTAGAAAACCTCGGCAAGATTGTGTTCAAGGCCGTTAGCCTCAAAAACTTCCTTTGAGTAGTCCTTTATAAATGCACCTCTGATATCGGTTGCACAGAACGGTTTGATGAGGTATGCACCCTCAAAGTCCGTATTGCAAAATTCAAATTTCTGTATCATTAAAATACACCTTACTTTAAAAAACTAATTAAGTGATTTAAGCCATTCCATTGTTTTTGAAACACCTTCGGCAAAAGAAACCGAGGGCTTGAAATAACAGTCTGTTTCAATATCGGCTGTATCAAATGCCTCGAGCGGCATATTTACTCCCGTAAAAGGTACATCGCCGAAAATCGGCTTTGCTTCGGGGGCAAGCGTCTGTTGCATTTCAAGAATAAATTCTTTAAGAGGTCTTGCGTTTCCGCTGCCGATTGTATATTCCTTGTTAGGTTTACCGTGTTCTCCGATTGCCTCAAACGCTCTTGCAACATCGTCAATATAGATGAAGTCATAGTTCTGTGTTGCGGCGGTGAACTGCAACGGCTCATTTGCAATGATTTTGCGGATTGTAGAATTTACAAAACGGGGCGAAAGCTCACCGACGCCGTATGCGTTTGTGATAACTGCCCAACAGAGGTCAATTGAAAGGCTGTTTGCAATCGGCTTTCAAATTGCCCTTGCAATCAGCTTGCCTGCACCGTAAATGTACGGAAGTCCGGGCTTGCTTTCCTGAGTGTAAACAGCGGTGTAGGTTTCTTTTTCCATAATAGAACCGGCATTTACAAACTTTTTGCACTGCATTTTGTCGGCTGTTCTGAGAGCACGAGCGGTCCACAGGGCGTTTTGCAACTGAACATTTTCATCGCATCTGAGCGATCCTGCCGAGCCTACCCATGCAAAGTGGTAGAAAACATCCATATCTCTGTCAGAAATCATGTCAGCCAAGGTTTCAATCTCATCAAGCTCGCAATACACAATTTCAATGCCGCTGAGATTCTTTATGTTATCAATGTTTTCGTTTTCATTCTTAACAACGGCAAACACCTTTATACCGTCTGCACAAAGTCTTTTGCAGACATTTGAGCCGATAAAACCGTTTGAGCCTGTTACAATTGCCTTTTTCATAAGTAAACCTCTTTTTATATTTGCCGTATGATTATTTCAGAAATTCTTCAATCTGCCTATCCATACAGTCTCTTACATTGCCGTTTTCCATATAACAGCATGACCATTCGACCGTTTTTTTAACTGCATCATCAACATGCCAATGAGGTTTCCAGCCAAAAACAGTCTTGAGTTTTGAGCAGTCAAGCTTGAGAAAATTAGCCTCGTGGACTGCATTCTTTTCACTTTTGTCAATCCGGTTTATATTGCCGGCATATTTTACGAACAAGTCAACAAGTTCGCCTGTTGTTATGCAGTCGCACTCGTCAGGACCTACATTATAACAGTCGGCAAACTTAATGTCCCCGTACTGGGCTTTTGCAATCATAAGATATGCATAAAGCGGTTCGAGAACATGCTGATACGGTCTTGTGGAATGCGGATTGCGGACGATAATATCCTCGCCCTTTTCCAAGGCTCTCACGCAGTCGGGAATAATTCTGTCGTTTGCAAAATCTCCGCCGCCGATAACATTTCCTGCTCTCGCTGTGGAAATCGCCGTTCTTCCGTCGGCGAAGAAAGAATTTTTGTAGCTGTGAGTTACAAGCTCCGAGCAGCTTTTGCTGTTGGAGTAGGGGTCGAAGCCGTCCAACGGTTCGTTTTCGCGGTAGCCCCAGCACCATTCATTATTCTGGTACACCTTATCCGTTGTTACGTTCAGCACAGAGCGCGGCGGAGTTTGGGCGGTGCGCACGCATTCCAACAGGTTCACGGTGCCCATCACATTGGTTTCATAGGTATAGCGCGGGTCCTTGTAGCTGTCCCGCACAATGGGCTGAGCCGCCAGGTGCAGCACAATTTCCGGCTGGGCGGCATCAAAGGCCGCTTTCAGGCTGGCAAAATCGCGGATGTCGCCGATCACGCTGGTCATTTTGCCTTCCAGCCCTGCCAGAGAGAAGAGGTTGGGGGTTGTGGGCGGCTGCAAACTGTAGCCCGTTACCACTGCACCGGCACCCACCAGCATGCGGCAGAGCCAGCTGCCCTTAAAACCGGTATGCCCGGTTACAAACACGCGTTTGCCGCGGTAAAACTCCAAGTTCATTGTTGGTTCCACACTTCCCAGGGCGCACAGCCGGACGCCCACATTTTTTCCAGCATACTTTTTTCGCGCTCGGTATCCATGCACTGCCAGAATCCGCGGTGCACATAGCTCATCAGCTGGCCTTTGGCTGCCCGCTCGCGCCGCGGGGCCTGCTCAAAAATGGTATCATCGCCACTGATGGTATCAAACACTTCCGGTTCCAGCACCATATAGCCCGCATTGATGATAGCCCCATCGTTGACGCTTTTTTCACGGAACGCCTGAACCGAATTGTCCTGGCCGATATCCAGCACGCCTTTCTGCTGTTCCTGCACCACGGCGGTCAGGGTGGCCAGCTTGCCATGCTGCTTATGGAACTTGACCAGTTCGGCAATGTTCACATCGCAGACGCCATCACCATAGGTCATCATAAAGGTTTCGTTGCCGATATATTTCTGCACCCGCTTGATGCGGCCGCCCGTCATCGT
>ERZ779671.663-NODE-663-length-16631-cov-3.296634_pt1 | contig 16631 bp, 19 predicted proteins | sample MGYA00511074_ERZ779671 | MGnify/ENA primary metagenome ERZ779671 (study PRJEB29588, sample SAMEA2158454) | human gut metagenome | biome: human gut; feature: human-associated habitat; material: faeces | place: Denmark | collected 2008/2010 ... | reverse complement strand
AATCCTGGGGACACGGATCAGTTCTTTTGCCATGATGATGCTTGAAAATCAATACACTCTGTTTTCATTACCACAAAGATAGACATACCGACCAATATACGCATCATAATTGCCGTTAATCATTGAAGCTGATTAACGACAATTATGATGCGACTGGCACGAGGAAAGGATACCCCTATATTACTATAACGGAAAATTTATAAGATTACCCTGTACTTTTATACTGGAAACCTGCCTTATTCGGCAAGCAACCGCATACGATCCAAAATGCCGGACATTGCCAACGAACAAGAACAGACCTTCACAAAGGCTATGCGAAATGATGACTTCAACACCATTCTTGAATTGAAGATGAAAGGATATCAGCCATCGGATAACGTACAAAAGGTTTCCAGCCGGATATATCATCCACCATCTTCATCGCTGCCGCCAAAATCTTCCAAATGGAGGGAGAGTACTAAAAAGCATTCAGGATATAAAGCCTGATTACAGGCGGTAATAAACGTATCATGGAATTAGCACACAAACGACATCTCACACAATTCAACACAATAGTAAATATATTAATTGTTATCTATCATATTTTGATTTAACAGTTAATATATTTACCTTTGCAGTATGATAACGAATCACATCACCCACACCATGGCCAACCCGGAAATCATAGCGGAATTGGGCAGACGATTTAAGGAATACAGGTTAACCTATAGGTTCACCCAAAAAGAGGCTGCCGAGAAAGCCGGTGTCAGCCTTATCACCTTGCGCCAGTTTGAGAACGGGAAGGCTTATAACATCAATATGGGTAACTTTCTTGCCCTGATACGAGTAGTGGAGTGTCTGGAACAGATAGATGATCTGATGCCGGAAATACCAGTTTCAGCCTATACAATGGAACGAATAATGAATAAAAAGCCGAAAAGGATAAGACATGGAAAATAATGTTGTGAGTGTTATGTTATGGGGGGAAGAAGTCGGAAAGCTCTATTGGGACGAAAGGAACAAAAGAGCCGTCTTCAACTATCATCCGGACTTCATCAGGAAAGGAGTGGAAATCGCCCCACTGACCGCTTCTGTCAAAGGATCGGCAGCAAAGGGTATGCCCATCCTCGGAAACAAAGAAAAGATTTATCAAGGTCTCCCTCCGTTTTTGGCAGATTCATTGCCTGACCGGTGGGGTAACATGGTATTCGACCAATGGGCGGCACAAAACCATATTCCCAAGCGCGAACTCACGCCGGTAGATAAACTGTCTTTCATCGGGAAACGGGGAATGGGAGCCTTTGAGTTCATCCCGGCCACTCCTGGACTGGAATCCTCTTCCACTCTTCAGATAGACAGTCTATACCAGCTAGCACGCCGTATCTTTGAGGAACGGGAAGAGATATCCGTACAAGATGATGAAGCATTGCAACTGCAAAGTATCTATGAAGTAGGAACATCAGCCGGAGGACAACACCCGAAAGCCATCATCGCCATCAATGAAACGATACATGATATACGTTCCGGACAAGTATCTTTGCCGGAGGGTTATACCTACTACATATTAAAGTTTGCAGATGATGATGACTTCCCGTTCACACAAATTGAAATGGTATATTATGAGATGGCAAAAGAGGCCGGGATTACAATGATGCCTTCCCGACTCATTCAAATTGAGGGAAAACATCACTTCCTAACGGAACGTTATGACAGGATAAATGGAGAGAAGGTACATATACAGACACTTGCTGCCATGAACCCGGACGCAACAAGCTATGAAGACTTGTTTGAAGTCTGCCGAGAACTCAGTATCCCGGCAAGCGAACAGTCTGAACTTTACCGTCGGGTGGTATTCAACATTATGGGTGGCAACGTGGATGACCATATCAAGAATTTCTCTTTTCTGATGGAAAGAAACGGCACATGGCACATTACCCCTGCCTACGACATGACATTCACCACCAATTTAGACGGTGCGGCCTATGAGAACGTACACTCTATAAGCATTGCAGGGAAAAACAGCGACATCACGGAAGATGACCTGCTGCAATTTGCCAGACAGGGTGGAATAAAGAATGCAAAAAGGATAATCGAGGAAGTCAGCCTTGCCATCAGCCATTTCTATGATTATGCCACCATTCATCAAATTGATGACTATTGGAAAGATCGCATCGAAGAGTATCTTTCCGGCTTGGTATCTCCGGCCATAGGGAAAACCATGAGGCACTACCTGCCCACCATCGTCGAACCCTACGAAATAGAGGATGGCTTTTTGGTATCAGAAATCAACCTTATTGAAAACACCCGGCATGACTTCCGTATCGAAGCCATCATCAACGGAAAGCGACAGAAATACATTGCCGGGCGTAAAAGCGATTTGGCTGCTGAAATCATAGCCAAAGGCAGAAGCAAGATGCCCGTTGAAAACAAGAAAGAACTTGTGGAACGATTGTTACTACCTTTGGTTAGAAGATAAAAACAAACGAATAGTAACACTATTACATTAAATTAGAGAGTCACTAAAATAACGCTCAATTTTTAGTTCTTTTTTGCAAAAAAGAACCGTTGGGCAAAAAAGCCAACGGTTACTTCACTGTCGGAACAATATGCACTAACGTTATAGGCCGAATAAAGGGCGTAGTTTCTTCATGGCATTCTCCACATCAGCGGAAGACACATCCATAAGATCTTCTCCCCATGCTTCCGGGAAGTCAAGGATAGAACGTCCGTTATTGCGAACCGTATCACGGATAGCTTTCATCACATTCTGTCGGGTCGGTCCCAGCTTGAAGAAAAGGCAATGCCTGACTGCCATCGTAAGGGTATCATCGTCTATAAAAAAACGAATGGTAACGGTCATATGTACCTGTGTCCGTTTCTCCAGTTTCTTCTTTTTGGTTTCCAGTTTGGCCAACCGGGACACATAAAAAGCAGGAATATGTTTCCCGGATTCTATGCGAGCCTTCATTGCTTCATGTATTTCAGCAATGCCGTCACGTATATCCGTCAAGTCTGTGCAGTTGGATGCAACCGTATAAGCCGATAACTTTTTCATCTTGTATTTCATTTTACAGGGCGAAATCCCTGTTTGTTAAACTTTTAATATTAGAATCTCCTTACCTCCAACCCTGTCGTCTGAGACAACCAATACCTCATACTTCTTCTTATAATTATAGACTACAGCAAGCGTATTAAAACCACCATTATCATACTGCCTGTCATAAACGGTATGTACATACTCATACATCGTATTTCCCATCAGGAAGTAGACGGATGCTTCATTGAAGCAAAATGCCACCGCATAAGCCAGCGTTTTCTTTTTATCAATATTCTTTGCCTTCATAACTATTTATGCTTTACTGTTTTCTGATAAAATATTCAATGGCCGAATGAACCAATATATAATGTGTAGGTGTCTGCCTGCACTGTTCCGCATAAGGATTATAAAACTGAAGAGCCAGTGTGCATGGTATAACTCCGGCAATTCCCGCTTGATTCTCGCTACAAGCAAACGATAAGAGCATTTTCTACCGTACTTCATCAACTCACTCCATTTGTTTTGTGTAATTTCCGTGCAATTCGTTTCGTAAACCATAACTCCCGTTTTTAATTTCAACATTCCGTTTGGAAAGCGGAAAGGGATTGTTCCCTCTCCGTTTACACTTTAATCAATTTAGGCAAGCTTTTACCGTTGTACCGATTTTCAGCCCTTTATCCAACTGTACGGTCAACCCACGAATATTCACCTCTTGAATTTGAGAAAGAAGCACATACCCCCATTCCCATTCTTGAATATGGCAATAACCGAAAAAGAGCCAGTCACCGTCTTCCTGCTGTTCGGCTTCCGTTACCAACCATACCGCCGAAGAAAAAGGAAGGAAAAACCTTGCGATAACTTCCGCATTAAATCCCTGCCCCTCTTTTGAATACAAAGGATTGGCTTCAAACACGTTCTTTAATTGTTCTGTCACTGTAATCATACGTCATATTTTTATAGGTCGTTAAACTTCCAATTTTATGCTTCAGCTAGATTTAAAGACCTTTTTTTAAAACCCTTTCCGGGATGGCCTTTTCTTTCTGCCGACTTTTTTTTTGAGCTTTCATGCCCCATCTGAGTTTATGAGCCTTTTTTTTACGGCACACAGCAACAAGGAAAGAGGGATTGAGAAAAGTTTTGGACGACAAAAAATGTTGGGGACAGCGAAGCCGTCCGGCGTTATTTTTTTCGGGACAAAGGGCGAAGGCCGGAACTCTTTCGTATCCATCCACCGAAATAAATTTGCCGTTCAAAAACAAAGGCTCTCAGATGGAGATATGAAAAAAGCACAGAGGGGAGGTAAAAACAAGGAAAAGAGCAGAACGGAAATAAAGGAAGATATAATATAAAACCCATAACACAGTAAAACGTGTAACATACAAACAAGAAGATGCCATTAAATCAATCCATGAGAATCCAACAAAATACCAGACAATACTTTCGGAAGAAATAAACCATGTTTTAAAAAACGAATAATATTCTATATTCAACAATAGATTACATTGGAGAAACCGAACATCCTAATAATAAAAGAGTAGAATTCAAAACTGTTATAGAACTAATCTTATTTCATAAAGAATTCTCTATTGAGAAAATAAAGGGAGACTGTATTTGTACTCACGGCAGAAAGTCTGAATTTCAATTGTTATGCCCCCTCTTGTGGCAAAAATCCTCCACAGAGAACCAGGAGGTACCGAACAAGTCTGTCAGGTGATGGCTGCTCAGGTATATGATAAGATCCAGCAGCATGACATTACCACCTGCCTCATACAGCCGTTCTATCAGGCCGGAATTACAATTTCCCCCAAGAATCCTGGGGACACGGATCAGTTCTTTTGCCATGATGATGCTTGAAAATCAATACTCTCTGTTTTCATTGCACAATGATAGACATACCGGGGCACATACACATCATCATTATCACTTTACTTTAAAGATACGAACAATATGAAAAACAAAGATATAATTTACCGATAAGCCTTACCACTTTTTATTGCAAAGAAAGCATCTTACACCTGTAGCTCATAGACAACCTGTATTGCTTTTTCAGTTCTTCTGATAGGAAAGACCGATCTATCAATGCCTGCACCAACGGTTTCTCATGAATAAACCCATCAATTTCACGCTTTATCAATTTATCGCCCAACCCTATGCGCCGTCCAAATTCCTCGAAATCCTTCCGACCTACCCGATGGGTATCCCCCAAATTCATCCCCTCTTTGAACAATCCTTTATCAAGAGCGAATCTCCTGGGTTCAGTCAAATGCAATGAGGTGTTTATCAGGTCATATGCGGGAGAAAGCCGATATTCATCTCCACTATTAATCAGCGAGAAATTTTTCAGATGCGCATCGTCATTCAAAGAGATGAAATTAAATACAATCAACCTGAAGAAACGAAGTATATCAATCCGGGCAGCTTTTACATATTTCTGTATTACCTCCGCACACTCTTCATAACTGCCATTGCAATATTTATAATCACTTCCGCCATTCGCTTTCGTATATCCCATCAGTACCGCAAAATCCTCTTGCTGAGATTTTTTTCCGTCATGAACATCAAACCGCCGTGTCAAATAAGCGGCTTCATCATTATTGAAAAAGCAAAGCCCGTTGACCGCCGTTTCTATTCCATATACCTGTGCCGCTATTTGCATGGTCAAATGCTCATTGGCAGCGCAATAATCCCGGTTCAGTATATGGTAACTGCTGGGACACGGCTTCAATATATATGTTCCCTGCTCGCCTTCCTGTGTATAAAGAAGATACGATTCCTGTTCATCAACAATTACCGAATACTTGGGCTGTACGCCCGACAGTGAGATTCGCTTCGCATTTCGTATAGCTTCATTGGCTTCTTTACTGTTGGTCGAAGGGCTTGGCACTCTCAAATAATGAGATACCATTTTATCGTCAAACATTTTTTTACGTGCGGCAGGAGAATAAGTATCGAACCCTTCCGCCAGTCTCGAAGGACAAACCGTCAAGGTGATCATGGCAATACAGGTTTAATGGTTACGGCACCTATGGTATCATAGCGGGCGGTGGCCAACAGTATGCCAAAGTCATCTTCAGCATCGACGTGCAATAACCGAGATTGCAATTTCCGGTTTTCACCTTCCGACAACATATTAAAGAAGAACGGGAACAAGACCGTTGACCGATACGGTTCTTCACGCAATGGAAGAGTCAAGCTGACCGATGGACAATCCCCTTTCTCCAAATAAGAAGAATCATAGATAAATGTATATTCTCCATTATCCTCTTCTGTCAACATTCCGGCTTTAATGCCGTGCAAATAAACCTCACATTGTCTCATTTCAATTAACCGTTAAATTCAACTTTTCAATTCGATAGTCATTTGAAGCCCAAGCGTGTCAAGTATGGAAAGCAATGTTTTCAATTTAGGGTTACCTTCTCCACGCTCGATGGCCACCAGCGTATTGATACCCACGCCTGCCAGTTCGGATAGCTCCAGCTGATTAACCTTCAAACTCTTTCTGCGTTCCCTGATAATCTTTCCTATCTCTTTCATATTCACAGTATATTGTGATTTTTCGACAAAAATACCAATTTAAAACATGAAAAACAAATAAAATCACAATGTGTTGTGATTTTATTAAATCCATCTATGTCCAAAAAAGAATAAACAAGGGAAGTGAAAACTGTCTCCTGCATACGACCTCTGCTACTCATACACACCGGGCGGCAAATGGACGAACCGTCACCAACTGTCACTCAATGGCAAACAAGACAATTTCATGATGGAAGATCTGCAAAAGGTGGGAGAGAACATGGGTATCCGGGAACACAAACAGATTATCGAAAAGGTACAGGAAACCGTATCGCACTAGCTTGAAACAGCCAAGGATTGCGGGGTCAAACCGGAACACGCTGATTTTATCGGAAAAAATCTGCTCTTGTTCGGTAAGCAACCGCATACGATCCAAATGCCGAATATTGTCAACGAACAAGAACAGACCTTCATAAAGGCTATGCGAGATGATGACTTCAACACCATTCTGGAACTGAAGATGAAAGGGTATCAGCCATCGGAGAATGTACTGAAAAAACCTTCAACCGGATATATCCTCCACCACCTTCATCGCTGCCGCCAAAATATTTCAAATGGAAAGAACGCTAAAAAGTATTTAGGACATAAAGCCTGCGCAAAGCCCACTTATAGATGGAAATAAGCGAAGCGTGGAATTGGGAGGTTAGTACACAAAGATATCTCGCACAAGATAACAGTAAACATATTAGTTGTTACCTATCATATTTTGATTTAACAGTTAATGCATTTACCCTTTCAGCGAGACAACGAATCACGTCACCCAAGCCATGGCCAATCCAGAAATCACTGCGGAATTAGTCAGACGATTTAAGGAATATAGACTAGCCTACAGGTTCACCCGGCAAGAGGGTGCCGAGAAAGCCGGTATCAGCCTTATCACATTGCGCCAGTTTGAGAGCGGGAAGGCTTATAACATCAATAAGGGGGAACTTTCTTTTCCTATGATGGGTAGTGGACTGCTTGAAACAGATGGGCGGCCTACTGCCGGAGATGCCTGTTTCAGCCTATATAATGGAACACATGATGAATAAAAAGCCGAAAAGGATAAGACATGGAAAATAACGTTGTGAGTATCAAAGGGGGGATTGACATCTTTTCACCTTAGTATCTCCGACCATAGGAGAAGCCATGAAACACTGCTTGCCCACCGTCATCGAGCCATACGAAACAAAGACAGTTTTCAGGTATCAGAAATCAACGTTATCAAGGCCATCATCAACGGAAAGCCACAAAAACACGTTGTCGGGCGTAAAAGCGATTTAGCCGCTGAAATCATAGCCAAAGGCAGAAACAAAGTACCCGTTGAAAACAAGAAAGGCTTATGGAACGGTTGTTTCTGCTTTTAATTAGAAGCAAACAGCTAACATTTGGCTTGACGGGAAAGTTAAGCCCGTAGACTGCCTTCTCGTGAATAATCGACCTCGTACCTTAGAAAACAATGGCAGGAAGAAGTTAGATAAGAGAGAATATACAGGTATTCAGAAACAGATAAGTGTTTATTCTATAGAGGTTTGATTTTTGTTACGAAAATTTAGGGGTGACATTCCGGTTCCTTTCTTAAAAAACTTTCCGAAAGACGATTGATCCGCGAACCCCAAACTTTCCGCAATACCTTTTATTGCCAAATCTGTAAAAACTAACAGACGTTTAGCTTCTGTGAGAAGGGCTTCCATTATAAAAGTATTTACAGTCTTTCCTGAAACCTGACGTATAATCCTTGAAAGATAAGGACGGGACACATGAAGCCTGTCCGCATAAAAAGCAATGGTATGTTCATGTCGGTAATGTTCGGCCAATAATTTTCTGAACAAGCGGAATAGTTCGTCAGGACGGCTGATCTTTCCAGAGGAACGCGCACTTTGATTATCAATAATTTTTGTTATTTGTAATAATAGGAAATTGACCAAATGATTCATCATTTCAACAGGATAATTAGAAATGAGGCTATGAGCCAATAGCTCTAATGTTTTATGCACATATGCAAAATCATCATTATCCAACTGTAAAGCCAACGTCATAGAATCAGAGTTATAGAGGCTTTTATACGCATAGCTTCCTACTGCTAATGAGTCAAAAAAGGAAGGTTCTATACATATACCATAGGAGTTAAATTCCATGCTCTTGGATTTCAATGAAACAGACATCCTGGGAGTAATGAGAAGCATATCACCTTTTTTTAAGGTAAGGGAATGACAATTTATCATGAATTTGGCCGTTCCACTCTCTACCAGCATATAATAGAAAAAACCGGCATGGAACATCCTACGTTTATAGTTATCAAGAATTTCTTCTATATCAAGGATATAGACTCCTTGATTATATATGGTTGTCGATAACGTTCCCCGTATCAACTCTAATAATGTATCTTTGGTATGATCCATGTTGTCAAAAAATCACATATTTAAATGATAAAATTTCTTAGAATGGTCAGTCTCTCAAATTAGAATGTCCGATAAACAAAATCAGCGTCCATCTAAAAATACGAACGCAAAATACAAAAAAAAAATCAAATACGCAAATGGGATAATCATCTTCACATCTCCGGCAATGTGTATCGTGATGGACTAAATACCGCTCTATTAGGAACACATCGTAACGGAGAAAATTCACGAACTTTGTCGTAGTAAATAGATTCTGAAAAACAGAGGATATCATCATGTCAATAATTATTTAACGACTATAAAACATTATACAATGAGCAGTATTAAGCCTATTAGAGATCCTAAGACGGATCATTTGTTGACACCTGAAAATTCAGCGTTGTTAGTAATTGATTATCAACCAATACAGGTTCATTCCATTATTTCTATGGACAGACAGAAATTGGTGGAAAATATATCTAATGTATGCCGGATTGCTAAAGGTTTCAACGTCCCGATTGTCTTAACTACGGTAAATGTCGCCACTGGTCTTAACACGCCTACCATTCCCCAGATCAAAAAGGTCCTTCCGGACCAGCCTGAGATCGATAGGACCTCAATCAATTCATGGGAGGATAAAGATTTTCAAGAAGCGGTCAAGGCACTAGGGAGAAAAAATTTAGTGATTTGTGCGCTATGGACAGAGGCGTGTCTTTCTTTTCCCGCTTTGGACTTGTTGAAAGAGGGATATGAGGTATATACCATTGTTGATGCTGTTGGTGGCACATCCGAAGTAGCCCATGAGATTGCCCTTAGGCGGATGGAGCAGGCCGGAGTCCGTCTGACCTCCGTTACGCAATATATTTGTGAACTGCAAAGGGACTGGGAGCGTAAGGAGACTGTTCCCGTGTTCGTCCAGGGATTGTTGGATAATGGTTCTTTCTTCGTTGAGACCCTGAAGGAATGATATGGTCGGAAGGACTATGAAAATGAAGGCGGGTTTATTCTCCTGAAACCAGATGGAATAATATACGCCTTTCAAAAATGTTATTTGATTTATGATAGCACTAATTTTCATCTTGTTATTATTTATTTTATGACAACTACCAACCTCAATGCATTGGCTGCCATATGGAAGGATGATCCCGATCATACTCGTATCGGTTTTGAGGTGAAGCATGCGGGGCTCTCCTTTGTCAGCGGATATTTCTCGGATTTTGACATCTCTGTAAGGCAGGCAAAAGACGATTATAAGGATACACATATCCTGGCGGAAGTGCAGACCACGAGTATAAGTACGGGCGTGGTGGCACGGGACACCCATCTGCGTTCTCCAGATTTTTTTAATGTGGAGGTCTTTCCCCTAATGACATTTAAAAGTACAAAGATAAAGATGGAGAAGACCAGGAAAGGAAAAATATATGGAGACCTTACACTTCACGGGGTTACCCAAAGGATAGAGCTGGAAGTACTACTGATAGGGAAGAGGAAGAGTCCCGTATCTAAAAAAGATACAGTAGGCGTTCGTCTTAGCGGCAAGATCAAACGCTCAAAGTTTGATCTCGGTCTTAAGTTTGTTCCGGCCATGATTGCAGACGATATACGGATTATTGTGGACTGTGAATTCACACATGAATAGAGAAAGGATAATTAATATTGAAATGACAGCAATATGAGACAAAGAAAAGTGACCCGAATTGTAAGGGGACGGAACGCAGTTGACGGGGCGGGTGTGCGTCTGCGCCGTATATTGGGGGATCGGACGATACAGGATTTCGATCCGTTCTTGATGCTTGACGGTTTTGACTCCACCAATCCTCAGGATTATATAAAGGGATTTCCCTGGCATCCTCATCGTGGAATAGAGACCGTAACCTATTTAGTCAGCGGAACAATGGCGCATGAGGACAGCCTGGGAAACAAGGGGGTGATCCGCTCTATGGGCTGTCAGTGGATGACCGCCGGATCCGGGATACTCCACAAGGAGATGCCGCAGCCTTCGGAAAGGCTGCTCGGGTGCCAGTTGTGGGTAAACCTGCCCGCTACGAAAAAGATGGTGCCACCTACATATAGAGATATCTCGTTAACCGATATCCCGGTGGTGGCCGATAAAGCGACCGTCCGTATCCTATCCGGTTGCTATCAGGGGATACGGGGGGCTCTGAACGGTTCGCACGCCCGGGTTACATATCTGGACATAACCTTGCCTGCCGGCATTTTATGGAGCTACGAGGAGGCCCACAATAATGAGACACTATTTATCTATTTACTGGAAGGCTCGCTTTTCCCCGATCCGGAACAACGGTCGATCGAGGATAAGGGGTGCGCCATATTATATTCCGTTTCCGCTCCTGGAGAAAGGACACATGAGCCCGTGGTTGTGAAGGCCGGAGCGGAAGGCGCACGTTTTCTCCTGCTCGCCGCCAGTCCTTTGAGGGAACCGGTCGCCTGGGGAGGTCCCATCGTCATGAATACCCACGAGGAGCTGCGAGAATCTTTCGAAGAATTGAGGAACGGAACGTTTATCAAATGAATCAGAGAAGAGTCAGATACTTTCCGCCATGTTTAGTATGAATCAAGAGGTTTGGTTTATAGACTATGTCTTACGTGTCAATATTAAAATATATGTTTTCTGTAGCGAGATAATGTCGAAAACATTACAGGGTTAGTGGAAAGAACGGGGGCTGCCGGTTTTCTTGCATTTTTAAAAGCTCGGTCCCACATTTTCAAGGGTTCTCTTGGGTTAAATTTGGTATATTCATTTGCTTTTCTTAACTTTGCAAAAGTTCGCAGGCGAAAACCAACTACTTTTTAAGTACATTTAGTTCTATTTTACGCATTGGATAACTTTTCATCCTCTCTTAGAAATTACGCAGGGCCTGCTTTAAGAAAATCATTTTATAAACCATTGCAAGGTATTGGATAAATGCCTTGCCAAAACGTGACTTTATGCGATATAAAGAAAGTTTGCTATTGCCATTCCTTTTGGCGATAAATATCATTTTGCCTGTGACGGCGCAGGAAAAACCGAGGTTAAAAATAGGAGGCGCACTCCGGTTCAACTACAATTACTCAGACTGGAAACCGGAAAGCCGAAATCGTGGCGGAGAATTCGACTTCGACGTGCTCCGTCTGAACGTGAACGCTTCCTATAAAAAAATCGATTTAGCGGTGGATTACCGCTTCTATCCCTCTTCCTCTGGAGGCGGCATGCTCAGGGAAGGTTGGATAGGCTATCGTTTCAATGATTCACACCGGTTACAGATAGGCCTGACAACGGTCCCTTTCGGTGCCCTGCCTTATACGGGTAACAATTATTTCTTCAACCTGAACTATTATGCCGGTCTTGAGGACGATGCGGACATGGGGATAAAATACCTCTTCCGCAAGGACCGTTGGGAGTTGTCGCTTGCCTATTTCCATAACGCCGACCTTTCCGGGGTCGGTGGAGACTCGGAACTGTCCGCCAGCCGCTATGCCTATGACATCGCCGGACGCGATAAGGAGGCGCATCAGGGCAATATCCGGATGGTATACCATTTCGGAAACTTGTGGAGACATCAACTCGGAGGTTCGGTTCTTATGGGAGGTTTGTATAATATGGACACACGAAAGACAGGACTCCGTACCGCTTTTGCCCTGCACTACGTAGCCGACTATCGGCGGTGGAACCTTAAAATGCAGTATACCAACTATAATCTCAGACCCGTGCGGGCTCCAGGGGAAGACAGAAGTGTGGTGACGATGGCGGCTTACGGGTCGTCTTACCGGATCGCCTCCAGGGCGGATATATATACGGTGTCATTGTCCTACCGGATCCCCGTGAACAAGTGGTTTCTGGACGATATCTGCCTGTACAATGATTTCAGCCTACTCAACAAACGCGTCGCCGGGTTTAATGACAGCCTGGAGAACGTGACGGGGTGTTCTTTGGCGATGGGAAAGGTCTTCACCTACATCGACTATGCCGTGGGGAGGAATCACGCATGGCTTGGCGACGTATGGGACGAAGCCTTTGCCGGTGGAACGGAAGACAACTGGAATGTCAGGTTTAATATAAACATGGGATATTATTTTTAAAGGATTATGGATAAAAATAAAATTGAGATCAAGGATTTGTATTTGATTTTCGGCTCTGAAAGGAACAAGGCTTTCAAGATGCTGAAAAAAGGGAAAAGTAAAAGTGAGATCCTGAAGGAGACCGGATGTACGGTCGCCGTGAACAACGCGAGCCTCTCTGTCCGGGAAGGTGAGATATTCGTGATCATGGGACTTTCGGGAAGCGGCAAGTCAAGCCTGCTCAGGTGTATCAACCGCTTGAACAGGCCCACTTCCGGTGAGATACTGATTAACGGGGAGGATATCGCCGGAGTTCCGGATGAACGGTTGCGTTCCCTGCGCCGGAAGGAGCTGGCGATGGTTTTCCAGCATTTCGGGCTGATGCCCCACTATACCGTATTGCAGAACATCGCTTTCGGACTCGAGCTTCAAGGCCAGGAAAAGAGGGAACGCGAGCAAAAGGCGGCGGAAAGCATGCGTCTGGTCGGGCTGGACGGATACGCCGACCTGATGGTCAACGAGCTGTCCGGAGGCATGCAGCAACGGGTGGGACTGGCACGTGCCTTAGCGAATGATCCGGAAGTCCTGCTGATGGACGAGGCCTTCTCCGCCTTGGACCCGCTGATACGGGTACAGATGCAGGACGAGCTGCTGGCCTTGCAGTCGAAGGTGAAAAAGACCATCGTATTTATCACGCATGACCTGGAGGAGGCTGTCAAGCTCGGCGACCGTATCGCCATCATGCGTGACGGGGAGATACAGCAAATCGGTACCTCCGAGGAGATCCTGACCGATCCCGCCAATAAGTACGTGAGGTGTTTCGTGGAGAACGTGGACCGCAGCAGGATTATCACCGCCGCATCCATCATGGTGGACAAGCCTATGGTGGCAAGGCAGGGAAAAGAGGGACCGGAGGTCCTGATCCGGAAGATGAGAGAACGTAAAATAACCGTGTTGCCCGTAGTGGATCCGGATGGCATACTGGTAGGCGAGGTCCATCTGAAGGAACTTCTCCAATTAAGGAAGGAGCGTATCCTGAACATCGACTCCATCGTAAGGAAAGAGGTACACTCCATCTTGGGTGATACCGTGGTGGAGGACATACTCCCCCTGATGACGAAGACCAACTCGCCCATCTGGGTGGTCAACGAGAAACGGGAGTTCGAGGGAATGGTACCGCTCTCGTCGCTCATTATCGAGGTGACGGGAAAAGACAAGGAAGAAATCAATGAAATCATTCAAAACGCAATAGAATTATGATAAATATAGGAGAATATATAGAAATGGCCGTGGAATGGCTGACTGAGCACGGCGCATCGTTTTTTGACCTGCTGAGTCTGGGAGTGGAAGGTGTTATCGACGGGATACTGTGCGTCCTGCTCGGGATACCTTTTTACATAACCATCGCGATACTCACTTTCCTTGCGTTATACAAGAGTGGCAGGGGGACAGGGATCTTCACCCTCCTGGGGCTGTCGCTCATTTACGGGATGGGATTCTGGGAGGAGACCATGCAGACCCTGGCCCTGGTACTCTCCTCCACCGGCATGGCGCTGATGCTGGGAATCCCCCTGGGGATCTGGATGGTGGGCAGCGGACACTGCAACAAGATCTTGCAGCCGGTGCTTGACTGCATGCAGACCATGCCGGCCTTTGTCTATCTGATACCAGCGGTGCTATTTTTCGGACTGGGAACGGTACCGGGAGCCTTCGCCACGATCATTTTCGCCCTGCCTCCGGTAGCGAGGCTCACCGCATTGGGCCTCCGGCAGGTGCCGAAGAACGTGGTGGAAGCCGCCCGCTCTTTCGGGGCCACTCCCAGCCAGCTCCTGTTCAAGGTGGAGCTGCCATTGGCATTACCCACCATTCTCGCCGGTATCAACCAGACCATCATGATGTCGCTCTCCATGGTGGTGGTAGCCGCCATGATCTCAGCCGGAGGCCTGGGGGAAGTGGTCTTGAAAGGTATCACCCAGATGAAGATAGGCATGGGATTTGAGGGGGGTATTGCCGTTGTGATACTGGCGATCGTACTTGACCGGATCACGCAGGGAATGGCTCGAAAAAAACAAAAGGAATGACACATATAATAAAAGACAGAATGATTATGAGAAACAGAACGATACTTTTCACGACCCTGCTGGCCGTCACGATATTCTTCTCGTGCGGTAACATATCCGACAAGAAAATCCGCATCGCCTACGCGAATTGGGCGGAAGGGATAGCGGTCACTTATCTGGCCAAGGAGATCCTCTCGGAACAGGGATACAGGACCGAACTTTTGAATGCGGACATCGCCCCCATATTCACCTCTCTGGCAAGAGGCAAGACTGACGTGTTCATGGACAGTTGGATGCCGGTGACCCATGCCGATTATTTTCAGAAATACGATGGTAAGCTGGAAATCCTCGGGCAGATATACGACAGCGCCCGTATCGGGCTTGTGGTACCTGAATATGTCCCGATCCACACGATTGAGGAACTGGGTGCCCATACCCGGCGGTTTTCCGGGGAGATCGTGGGGATTGACGCTGGTACCGGCATCATGAAATGCACGGAGAAAGCCATCCCTGAATACGGCCTGGATTACAGGCTCATGATCTCCAGCGGTCCCGCCATGACGGCATTGCTGAAGAAGGCCATCGACAAGAAGGAATGGATCGTCGTGACCGGCTGGACCCCGCACTGGATGTTTGACCGCTTTCGCCTGAGGGTGCTGGAAGACTCGAGAAACGTTTATGGGGAGGCCGAGCAAATCCATTCCATCGCTAGGAAAGGATTCAGTAAGGAGCATCCGTTCGCTGCCGCCCTTTTGGGAAATATCCACCTGTCCGATACCGAGATCAGCTCCCTGATGCGGGCCATAGAGGAAACCAGCGGGACCGAGACTAGAGCCGTACGCCAGTGGATGGATGGGCATAGGGATTTGGTAGACAGCTGGATTCCGGAAAAAGAGGAATACAGCCGATGAACATCACGATGGAATGGATGGCTAGGCTGTCCACGGCCCCTCTTTTAGGTAGATCTCCGGCCCCGAAAGGGGAGATCGTTCTAAAGATACCGGTTTCCGCACTCGTTCTCTCGTAGCATCGGGAAGTGCCTCGCTCTCTTGATGTCGGTACTATCATATTTCAGAAGGACCTTGTCCGTTCTAATGCTGTCACCATTGCGTGCATGGAATAAAAAAATACGACACGCTACAAATACGATGAGAGGATTTGTGGTATGATGAGACTTGCACTATTACCGCGAGCGGAATGGCAGAAACCATCAAGAATTATGTCTTATTGTTGATATTACGGACATAACTCGTTCAAAATGACTTTTATCGATAACTAATTGTCTGTTTTATGTAACAAGTGTAACATTTAGCTTTTATAACTTTGCATCATCAAAAATTAACATTATGAACCAAGCGGTTCGGTCGCTAAAAATAATATCAGTGCCAAAATGAAAAAAAGTATTTTTTTCTTCTTCCTGTTATTCAGCTTGCAGTCTTTTTCACAAAGGGTCGCGATAAAGAATAATCTCGTATACGATGCGCTGTTAACTCCTAATCTCTCGCTGGAGTTCTCTCTAGGGGAAAAATGGACCTTGGATACCCAAGTGGGCATGAATTTTTT
>ERZ779671.650-NODE-650-length-16811-cov-2.105037_pt1 | contig 16811 bp, 7 predicted proteins | sample MGYA00511074_ERZ779671 | MGnify/ENA primary metagenome ERZ779671 (study PRJEB29588, sample SAMEA2158454) | human gut metagenome | biome: human gut; feature: human-associated habitat; material: faeces | place: Denmark | collected 2008/2010 ... | reverse complement strand
TGGCTGGTGAAGGTTTCCGTTTTGAAGATATCGTTCGCTGGGACGAGTATGACCAGAGCGGAGCCAAAACCGGAAAGAAGGTGGCAGAGACTGTTATGCCTGGTGACTTGTATCGTTTGTGTGGTACTGTCGACTATGATGAACCGGATCCGGACCGTCGCGCCGTGATCGATGTGAATGCTTCTCGTGAAGACCGTTTGGTTGAAGTTCGTTATTTTGACAAGAAGCAATTCCATCTGCCTATTATGCAGGCGGAAATGGATGCGAACCCTCAATTGGTTCAGAACGATGGTTATTAATAGATGCAATAAAACTTATTTACAATGAAGTATATTAAAAAATTGATATATGTCCTTTTACTCACAGTTGCCACTCAGGTGGCAACTGCGCAGATAAAGATCCTTTACGGGCCTTATCTGCAGAATGTAAAAGAGAATGAGGCAACTATTGTCTGGGTAGCGGATAAACCGTCTATCGGCTGGGTAGAGTTGGCTCCGAATGACGGAACTCATTATTATGGAGAAGAACGGCCTAAGTATTTCGATACGACTAATGGGGTTAAAAATACCTCCTTGCTGCATGCCGTGAAGGTAAAAGCGTTGACTCCCGGAACAACCTATCGTTATCGTATTTATTCTCAGGAAGTGTTGTCGCATGAAGGGATTAATGTCATATACGGACGTGTGGCAGCATCGGATGTTTACAAAAAGAATGCTTTGACGTTTACAACGTGCGATCCAAATAAAAAAGAAACCTCTTTTGTCATGATCAATGATATTCACGGACGTGAAAACATCATTACGAAACTGCTGAATAATGCGAACTACAAGGATAAAGACTTGATTATTTTCAATGGGGATATGGTTTCGGAATTTAAGGACGAACAAACAATCTTTAATGGATTCATGAAAGAAAGCATCGATTTGTTCGCTTCGGAGAAACCTATGTATTACGCTCGCGGAAATCATGAAACCCGTGGTGAGTTCGCCACTTCGTTCCAGAAATATTTCTCTCCGAAAGAACCGTTCCTATATTATCTTTTCAGACAAGGACCTGTATGTTTCATAATGTTGGATACGGGGGAAGACAAACCGGATTCCGATATCGAGTACAGCGGTATTACCGATTATGACGGTTATCGTACGGATCAGGTGGAATGGATGAAGGAACTATATAAAAATGAAGATTTCAAGCAGGCTAAATTTAAAGTTGTCATTGCACATATGCCTCCTTCTGCTGACCTCAATATCTGGCATGGACAGAAAGACGTCTTGAAGAAATTCGTACCTATCCTGAATGAACTTGGAGTGGATCTGATGCTATGCGGACATCTCCATCGAAACAAATATGAGGAACCGAGTGCCGGTATCAAATTTCCGGTATTGGTAAATTCAAATAACAGTGTGGTTTCTGTGGAGACTAATGGTGATCAGATGAATCTGGAGGTTCTTGATTTGGATGGTAAAGTCGTTACAAAGAAGTCATATACGGCAAAGTAATCTTCATCATTCAATGCTACACTTCGCATAAGTGCGATTACTCTGACAGAGATCCGGGTAATCGCACTTGTCTCATTTTGCGTAAAAATATAAATAAAAACACACAGGAAACCGACATCTGGCATTTTTGCTCGTATCTCTCTAATAAACATTTAATTAAAGGATGTCGGTTGAACTTTGTAACCGGCATAGAACCGACACCTTTTTATTTCCGGCGGTTTGTCCGGAGTTTCCTCGTTTTCACGGAGCAATTAATACGGAACATGCCGGAAACTAATTCGAAAGTCATAGTAAACTAACTCAAAGCATATAATATATTATTGATATGTAGTACTACCTATCGTCCTTATATAGTACTACCAATCGACAATAGGTAGTACTACATAAGGGTAATAGATAGTAACTGCTAACGGCTACTTTACTATATGTTTTCATTTAGTTCTTCGGGTGATTTGACTTAGTTTGCGACGGGAAACGAGTTAGTTTGTCCGGTTGCCTGAGATTGAAACTTTTGTTTTTGTTGTAAGTGGTTAATTATTAATGTCTTATTTGCCTGCTGAATGACTGCCCATTAATTGTATGAAAAAAATGCTTTTTTGCTCCGTATTTTTCTGAAGTTGTTCGTTTAGTATAAGTAATAGGAAATAAAAATGGATTTTGATTATAGACTTTTAGCAAAATATTTGACAGACATGCTTTCTCCTGAAGAAATGAAACAGGTAGAAGAATGGCGTAAATTATCAATTGATAATGAGGAGGTTTTCTCTGAATTGATGAAACTTCGCGTTTCGTGGAAGTTCACTCAATATAATACGCCTGAGCATATCGAAGAGGCATTGAATGGATTGAATGCCAAGATAAATAGTAGAAGGCGATTTCAAATACTTCGCTCTGTGATGAGATACGCAGCCGTAATCTTGTTACTTGTCTCTTTTTCTTATGTGGGATGGGGCTATCTGAAACCGGACAATTGTGTAACGATCAGGGTGGAACAAGGGGAAGATGTGAAAAAAATCGTGCTTGCGGATGGATCGGCTGTTTGGTTAAAGGAGGGGTCTTCTTTGAGGATACCTGAGGTTTTTGCCGAAAATAACCGAAAGCTCTCCTTGCAAGGAGAAGCATTCTTTGACGTTGCAAAGAATGCTCAGTACCCACTATATGTTTCGACCAATTATGTAAATATTAAGGTTCTTGGAACCGCTTTCAATGTAAAAACAGACGAGAAACACCAAAACGTAGAAACCGTTTTAGCAAGAGGTAAAGTTGCTTTACTCGATAAGCAGTGGAACCCCATTTTAGATATGTCACCGGGAGAAAAGGTGACATATGACAACAATAAGAACGAATATGCCACAGAGGTTGTGGATGTGAATGTATGTACGGCGTGGCGACTGAACCAGTTTGTCTTCGAAAATGTCACGTTGAGGGAAATAGTTAACCAACTCTCCGTAAAATTTAATGTAAACATAAATTTAGAATCAACGAAGCTTGCCCAGCGTAAGTTCCGATGTGTGATCAATGAGGATGAAAGCTTGCCTGACATCTTGAAACTCTTGAAATATTTAGCTCCCATCCAATATCGGATAGAGGGGAAAGAAATCTTTATATATGAATAATAAAAAATGAATGCCTATGATGAAATGACTGATTAGAAAAGTAACACACACAACAAAAGAAAACTATAAACTTAAAAACTTAGTACTAACATTATTGAATCACATGTATGATTAAAAATGCATCAATTGCTACATTAGCAATGTTTTTGTCAGCTGCATCGCCCGCTATGGCGACAAGCGATGCGCATTCTTTGTATGTGAATCTGGAACTGGCCTTGAATCAAACGACAGTCGGTACCGTCATACGAAGTATTAGTGAACAAACTGGGTATGAATTTTCTTATGATGAGACTTTATTAAATAAGAAAATCTCCAAAGTCTCTGTTAATCTTAAAAATGAACATATAGAAAATGTTCTGAAAGAGGTATTTAAGAATACAGGGATCTCTTATAAAATAGTAAATAATCGTGTATTTCTGAAGGATGATAGTGTAAAAAAAATAAAGAGGTCAGAGTTTGCACAAAATGGAGTACAGCAAGAAAAACACACAATATCAGGAAGGATTGTCGATAAAGAAGGTTTAGCGATAATCGGTGCGAATGTTACGCTTGAAGATAACAAAGGAATTGGTACAATAACAGATGTAGATGGAAAATTCGTTCTGAATGGAATATCGAATGGGGCAATTCTACTTATTTCATATATTGGTTATATAGATCAAAAAATTAAGATAGATGGAGGACAAAATTCTTATCAGATAACACTGCTTGAGGATACTCAGAAATTGGATGAAGTTATTGTAATTGGATATGGTGTTGAAAAAAAGGTTAATTTAACTGGTGCAATAACGAATGTGAAAACGGAAGAGCTCTCAACGATTTCAACAACTAATTTATCAAATACGTTAGCTGGACGTGCTCCTGGGTTGACTATTGTTGGAAGTTCTGGCTTTATGGGGGCTAGTTCTGAAATCCGTATGCGTGGTGGCTTCGGAGATCCGTTGTTTGTTATTGATGGGATTATTAGGGATAAGGCTGCATTTGATGCTCTTGAGCCAAATGAAATAGACCAACTTAGTTTTTTGAAAGATGCTGCTACAGCTTCTGTTTATGGGTCTAAAGCTGGAAATGGGGTTGTGTTGGTGACAACGAAGTCTGGTGCAGATGCAATGGGTAAACCTAAATTTGAATATCAAGGATCTTATACATTTAATAGGCCAACGCGTAAGCTTTTTTCGGATGAAATGAGTGCTTATAAAGAATTGGTGTATCAGAATTTGGTTGCTGAAGCAAACGGGTTGCCTTTACCGAATAATGAAGAAGAGATGGAATATGCAAAAACACATGATTATAATGTCAATGATTTGATTTGGCAGAATCCGTGGAATACGAAGCATTCTATTAGTGCTACAGGAGGAACAGAAAAGGTAAAATATTATGTGTTAGGCAACTTTATCAGAGAAGAAGGCTCTTATAAAAACTTGGAAAATAATAAATACTCTTTCCGTTCAAACTTAACAGTGAATTTGTCTAAATATATATCTTTGAATGCAAATATATCTGGATATCAAAAAGATGATAGACGATTTAATTGGCCAGGAAGTGGAGATGATAGTGAAGATATATTTGATTTTTATCGGACTACATTTAATTGTTTGAGAACAGTTCCTTCTTATGCTTATTTAGATGGTACTCCTGCGAATGAAAAAACAGATTATCCAATTTATCCGGATGTAAGCAACTTTAAAGGTTGGAATGTTGCTGATGTTGTGTTAGGTGACCGTTATATTAAGACACGTAGGCGTAATGTGAATGGAATTTTGTCTTTAAATATTGATTTAGGTAAAATTTTGCCGGGATTGTCAACTAAAATCACGGGAAATTACATTATAAACGACTATGCTCGTAAGAAGTATATGTCTCATCAAAAAGCATATAATTTTCAGTCTGGAGATCCTGATAACAGATTTATACCGGGACCATTAGATTTGAATAAATATAATATTTATACATTTGGTTCTAACTATGAGAACTTAACGTATGGTGCTCGTCAGTTTTGGAATGAACAATTTGACTGGACATTAAACTACAAAAATTCATTCGGAAAACATGAAGTCGGTGGAATGATTACTTTTGAACAAGCAGAAAGTCAAGGTGAAGCGATCTATGCTACAGCTAATGATCCTTTGACAGATTATGATCAGTGGTTTGTATTTTCTACAGATCCAGAAAGACGGACAGTCTCTGTTAATGAATCCGAAAATTTAGGTTCGCATCTTTCTTGGATTGGACGTGCTACTTATAATTATGATTCCAAATATATGGCAGAATTTTCATTTCGTTATGATGGAAATAATAAGTTTCCGAAAGATCGCCGATGGGGTTTTTTCCCTTCAGCTTCTCTTGGATGGCGTATTAGCAGGGAAGCTTTTATGGAAAATACTTCGGAGTGGCTTGATGATTTGAAAATACGTGCTTCTTATGGTACGACTGGTAATGATTTGAATACTTCTAATAAATCGATTGGGTATTTTCAATACATAGAAAGGTATACTACCGGAAGTAGTTATATGTTTGGAAAAGGATTGGCAAATGGTATTCAAACGGGTAGTATGCCTACTACTGATTTAACTTGGGCCACATCGGCAACAATTAATGGAGGAATAGATTTTACTCTGTTGAGTAATAGATTGAGCGGAACGATCGATGGCTTTTATCGGAAAGAAACAGATATTTTGGGGTCTCGAACTACTACTTTGCCTAGTACTTATGGTGCTTCTTTAGCCCCTGAAAATTATGCAGAACGTTCATGGAGAGGTGGGGAGTTTACTTTGACTTGGAGAGATAAAGTGCAACATGGCATAAATTATTCTTTGTATATGAATATCGGATATTCTAAAGATCGTTGGGATGTATTAGACGAATCTGTTATTTACATGACGGGAAATCTAAAGGATTTATCTTTGGTCGGTATGTCGGCAGGTCGTATTACAGGATTGAAGGTAGATCATTTATTGACAGATCAAGCAGAAGTTGATGAGTTGATTGCTAAAGGTTTTAAACAATATGGACGAGATCCTTATTTGGGTGGACTTTTGTTCCAAGATACTCGTGGTGATGGTTATTCTTTAGGACCGGATGGAAAGATTGATGGAAATGACGCTTATAATTTACTAAGTGAAAATGGAACTCCTCGTATTAATTATGGTTTTGGGGGAAGTTTTAGTTGGAAAGGAATAACAATCGACATGCATTTCCAAGGAGTGGGTAGCTATGATCGTCTAGTTGGTTGTGATGCAACTAAAGGTATTCCGCAATATGGCGGAAACACTCGTCCTTATTATCCAATTTGGACTAGTGATAAATGTTGGAGTCCTGAAAATCCAAATGGTGTTTATCCCCGGGTGATCGGTAAAAATCAGTATGAGTCGGGTTATGGAAATACAGATTTTTGGATGCGTAATGGAGCTTATGTTCGCTTAAAAAATTTGAATATAGGGTATAATTTGCCAGCTTCGATCTTACGTCCGCTGGGATTACTTCATGCTCAGGTGTTTATGAATGCAACAAATTTGTTTTCTATATCGGCCATGAATGAATTCATGGATCCGGAGCAAAAATATTATGATTCATTTCCTTTGATGAGATCATTTACATTTGGACTTAATTTTTCATTCTAAAAGTTGAAATTATGAAACTGAATAAATTAAAAGATTCATTAGTCGGTTTGGCTATCGTTCTATTTTTTAATGGATGCAATAGCTTAGATATATCGAATTTGTGGAATTATGATGCTGAATTGGTTTGGAATGATGATAATTTGGCAACTGCATATGTTACAGATCTTTATGGAGATATTTTTAAAGGTTGGGATACTGGTGCAGATAATACGGCCGAACAACAGACAGGTATTCCTTTTATGTTAAGCACGATTACGACTTCTGGTAGTGGCTATAAACGTTGGAATTATACGAATATACGTAATATAAATTTAGGAATAGAGTATCTTGCTGAAGGGACTTGTTCTGAGTCTGTAAAAAATAGCTTGACAGGACAAATGCTTTTTATGAGAGCTTATCAATATGGTGAAATGATTGTTTATCATGGGGGAATGCCTTATATTACAAAAGTACAGGATAAAGATAAGGACGATTTATTTGTGACTCGAAATTCTACAGCTGAGTGTTTTGATTTGCTTATAAAAGATCTGGATGATGCTATTAGTTTGCTTCCTGCAAAAGCGAAAGGAAATGATTATGGACGTATAGATCAGTGCTTTGCAAAGGCTTATAAGGCAAAAATGTTACTTTATAAAGCTTCTCCGCAATTTAATCCTTCAAATAGATATGATAATAAGTATTGGAATGAAGCATATGAGGCAGCAAAAGAAGCTTATGATTTTTGTATCTCTCAAGGAATTAAATTGACCGATAAATATAGTGACAATTGGCTTGTGGATGGGAACTCGGAGGTTGTATTTCCTATTATATATAGTAATCCTGATAAAACTGCAGGTTGGGAGAATACGATTCGACCGGCTTCATTGAGTCGGAGTAATGCTAATAACACGCCAACTTGGGATATGGTAAAAGCTTTTCCAATGTTAGATGGTAAAAGCTTTGATGATCCAACTGGCAAGTATTATGTAGGAAATGAGGATGTTTTTTTACAGAGATATTGGATGAATAGAGATCCTCGGTTTGAAGATTGTATTTTATATAACGCAGCTTTGTATCCCGTATCTGGTACATCGACTGGATACCGTCAATATACATCTGTTGGGATTGCTGTTCGGGAGGATTCATATGGAATTAATCTGAATGTAGGAAGTACAGCTACGCAAAATGACGTTATTAGTGGGATGTATGTCCGTAAAGGTTCTGATGTTTCTTTGAGTCAAGATTTGGTATCTACTTTTGATCATGATTATCCATTTATGAGATTAGCAGAAGTTATGTTTATTTATGCAGAAGCGGCTAATGAAGTGGGGCACCGGGATGTTGCAGTTGATATGTTGAAGCAAATCCGGAAGCGTGCAGGGATCGAAGCCGGAGAGGATGGATTGTATGGATTAAAAGTTGGTGGTCGAGAAGAAATTCGACAGGCAATTTTGGATGAACGTAATGTGGAACTTTGTTTTGAAGGGCATCGTTTTATGGATCTTAGAAGAACTCGTAATATGATGCAATTAAATGGATTACAAAAATATGGAATTGAAGCGATTGCTATTAATGAAGATGGATCTGAAATGACGATAACAGAGGCTCAGAGAAAAGCGAATTCCTATTTGTTGACTCCTGAAAATTTCAAATATGTTCTTAGAATGGTTCCTATCAGTGCTATTGCTGAAAATAAATTCTTAATTCAAGAATCCTATTATTTCTTTCCAATCCAAGAAAGTAAAATATTGGAAAATCCGAATCTCGAACAAAACAATAATTGGGGCGGAACTTTTAATCCGACAATGGAATAAATTATTACTTTTGTTTTTTCATAAATGAAGAGGGAGGCCAAAAAGACTTACAACCCTTTGGTTGTCCCTCTTTTTAATTTTCTTTATTTATAACTTAATCTATATCAGATGATGAAAACTAAATTCTCTTTATTGATTTTTGCATTGCTGTTTGTGTGTTCCGGAATGATGGCTCAGGATAAGATAACGATTGGGGTTATCCAATATGACTTGGGCGATGTAGATAAAAGCTTTAAGGATCTGCATGATCAGGGATTTGGTTCTTGTGAACTTAATTATCAGAAAAACAAGTTTACAAAAGATTTTGCTGAAAAAGTAAAGGCAGCCTCCAAGAAACATAATATAAAGGTAACAACGGTTGTCGGTGTGCCCGGAAGCCATTGTGTTTGGAATTTTCGCCAGGGACCAGCTACGATTGGTCTGGTGCCAAAAGAAGAACGGGCAGAAAAAATTAAAGTATATCATGAAATGATTGATTTCTGTGCAATGGCGGAAATTCCCGCTATGCACTCTCATTTCGGTTTTATACCGGAAGATCCCTCTTCCGAACAATATAAAGATTTTATCAAGGTCATGCAGGATTTGGCGAATTATGCCAAGCAGCGCGGTGTGATGATCTATTTTGAGACCGGACAGGAAACGCCGACGACTTTGATTCGTGCCATTAAAGACATCGCTACTGGTAATGTGTTTATCAATTGCGACCTGGCTAATTTATTGATGTACGGAAAAGCGAATTCTCTTGATGCCGTGAAGCAGTTCGGCAGCCTTATCAAGGAATTCCATGCTAAAGACGGTAGATATCCGGACGCGAACAATCCGTATGAATTGGGAGCTGAAGTACCCATTCCTACCGGAGAGGTGAATTTCCGCAGAACTGAAGAAGCAAGGATTTCAAGGAGCATTGACTATTGAATGCGAATTGAATGGTGCAAGACATGATTATGTGATAAAAACACGTGAATATCTGCAAGGATTATTAGATAATTAGTATATTTGTCAGATATTATTTATATTATTAAAATAATAGGTTGCTAATCTATATAAATTATAATTTACTATGAGAACAAGCAGAAGAGGTTTTCTGAAAACTCTTGGAGGGGTTGCGCTCTTTTCGATTGTGCCGCGTCACGTATTGGGAAATGGGTATATCGCTCCGAGTGATCAATTGACTAAAGGTATTATTGGTACCGGAGGGATGGGAAGAGGCCATGTCAATTATGCCGGTACACGTTTGGTTGCCGTTTGTGACGTTGATAAAAATCACCTTGAATTGGGAAAGAAACTGGTGAAGGAAAAAATAGCCGCTTATCATGATTTCCGCGATTTGATTCTGGACCCGAATGTTGATATTGTGCACATCGCCACTCCACCTCATTGGCATGGTATCATGTCTGTCGAGGCCGCTAAAGCCGGGAAAGACATCTGGTGTGAAAAGCCGATGACGCGTACGATCGGTGAAGGAAAGCGTGTGATGGAGGCCGTACAGCAATACGGACGTATGTTCCGCCTGAATACATGGTTCCGTTTTACAGACCAGTTCTATGGACTGGGCACTCCTGTCAAACCGTTGAAGAAGCTGGTGCAAAGCGGATTGTTGGGATGGCCGTTGAAGGTGACGATCAGTGCGCATACCGGTTTCAACTGGAAGTTTTTCTGGGTAGGAAAAGAATATCTCGAACCGCAACCGGTTCCGGCAGAGTTGGACTACGACATGTGGCTCGGCCCGGCTCCTTACAAGCCTTATAACCCGCATCGCGTACACCAGACTTTCCGCGGATACTGGGATTATGACGGTGGAGGGCTCGGAGACATGGGGCAGCATTACATCGACCCCGTACAATATATACTAGGTAAAGACGATACCAGTCCTATTAAAGTGGAGGTTGATGCCCCGCAACAGCATCCGGATGCTGTCGTTCCATTACCTACACGTATGACGATGGTTGTCAGATTGTCCTTTGGGGGGGGGACTTCGGTGATCCGAATACGCCGTATATTGCCGGACCGAAGGGTAATGTTTATAAAAATTTTGTATGCGATATTCCCGATTGGGAGAGGAAACTTGCCGATTTCCCCGAACCCGAACCTCAGGTTACGGACTTTATAGAATGTGTGAAGACACGCCAGCCTTTCGCCCTGAACGAAAAGAATGGTTTCCGTTCGGCTACTATTGTCAATATGGGAGCAGTGGCTCTGCGTTTGAACCGGACGCTGAATTTCGATCCTGTAAAACTTGAATTTATTGACGACGAGGCTGCAAATCGTTTGCTGGACCAGCCGATGAGAGCACCCTGGAATATATAACGAATTGACAATTGATAATTAACAATTGACAATTACATAAATAGATAATAATATGAGAAAAGCATATATTTCAATAGCTGCCCTGTTGCTTTGCGGAAGCATGCTGATGGCGCAGACTCCGGCCAACCGTACGGCCAAAACGACCGCTGCCGATGTGTTGGCTCAGATGCCTGCGGCGAAACAAGCGGCGTACAATAAATTGATTGGTGATTTGAGTTCTACCGGCGAAGAAGGTGTTCTGATGCTGGTAAACATGATAAATGCTCCGGGCAAAGGCAGTAACGCAAATGTCGACTACGCTTTGAGCGGTCTTACGCATTATGTCATGGCGAAAGGGGAGGAGAATGTCCGGTTAGTGACTGCAAAGGCTTATCTGAAGGCTTTGGAAATGGTGAACGAGCGTGAAACAAAAGCGTTTATTATCCGCCAACTTCAGATGTTGGGGAAAGACGAATGTATAGATGTACTGGCTTCTTATCTGAATGATGAGTCGTTGAGCGGTCCCGCCGCTCGTGCGCTGGCTTCTAATGGCAGTCAAAAAGCAGGTCAGGCATTGGTTGCTGCTTTGAAGAGTCGTACCGGTTCCTCTAAAACACAAAAGGATGTGATTCGTGCGATTGCCGATGCCCGGGTGGATGGGGCTGAACCTGTTTTGTTGGTATTGCAGGGAGCGTCTGATCCGAATATGCAGAAAGAGGTATTGTATGCCTTGAGTTGTGTCGGAAGTTCTAATTCATTGCCAGTGTTAGCAAAAGCGGCCGAGAATGCCGGTTACACGATGGAAGTGACTGGTGCCAACGAAGCTTATATCGCTTTGTTGAAGCGATTGGTCCAGAGTGATCGTGATGCGGTGATGAAAGCTGCAAAGAAATTGCAGAAAGCAGCGGCTAAAGCCGGACAGGAGCAGACACGGGAAGCTGCCTTGCAAATACTTTTAGCAGCCGAGGAACCGGCCAAAGTATCTAAGATGGTTATCGCTGCCATGAAAGATCCGAGCAAGAACTACCGGAATGCGGCTTTGAGCTATGCTTCCGGTTTTGCAGATAAGGAGTTGTATATAGAACTTATGAAAATGGTTCCTAAAGCCAAACCGGAACTGAAAATAGACATCTTGAACTGGATCGGACGCGAGGCCAAGAAACCTGTCAAACATGACATTATCCAGAATCTGGAAATTCGTTTCGATCTTCCTGCCAAGCAGATCCTGTTGGAGCAGCTCGGTGATGTGAACTTCGACGTGAAGCAGGCTGCAACCTGGACATTGGTGAAGATAGGCGATAAGTCCTATATCCCTTCGTTGGCCGAATTGCTGAAGAGCGATGACAAGCAAGTCGTTCTGTTGGGACAGGATGCTTTGGCTGCCTTCTCCGGAGATATCGACGGGGCAGTGGCAAAGGCCGTCTCTTGCCAATGCGGGAAAAATAGCCGGACTTGAATTGTTGGCCATGCGCAAGGCTACTGCCAATATCAATACCGTACTTGATCAGATACAGATAGGCTCTCCAGAAGTGAAAGCCGCGGCTTATGTGGCTTTGAAGGATGTAGTGGGAGAACGTGATATAACCAATATGTGCGGTATGCTGGAAACGGCAGACGCATTGGCTGTTCCTCCCATGCAGCGGGCTGTTATTTCAGCATTGTCCTCTCTTCCGGTTGCCGATCGGGTCGAAACGGTGACACGTCGTATGTTGCAGGCCGGCAATAAAGATTATTTGTATTATCTGGTGTTGGCTTCTACCGGACAACCGGATGCGCTGGCGACAGTCGTGAAAGGTTTCCGTTCTAATACGGGTGTCAAAAGGGATGCAGCCTTCGAAGCCCTGTTGAACTGGAAGGGTATTGAAGTGGCGGACGAATTATATACGATCTGTAAGGAAAGCCCGTCGTCCAACTATTTTGATCCGGCTCTCACTACTTATGTGAAACTGGTTTCCAATCCGGCATTTACAGGTGAAAACCGTTTGTTAAGCTTGCGTAAGGCAATGGAAATTGCCAAAACGGATGCACAGAAGATCGCGATTTTACAACAGATTGAAAATACCGGAACATTCTTGGGCATGCTGTATGCCGGTGAATTTCTGGATCAGAAACCTGTACAGCAGGCTGCCGCCAATGCAGTCATGAATATTGCTTTGGGTAATAAGGAGTATATGGGGGCAAATGTCCGTGCTTTGTTAAATAAGGTAATGGAGGTGCTTGACAATCCGGATGCCGGCTATCAAAAAGAAGCGATCAGGAAACATCTGGCCGAGATGCCGCAAGGCGAAGGATTCGTTTCTTTGTTTAACGGTAAGGATTTGACCGGCTGGAAAGGTTTGGTACAGAATCCGATTGCCCGTGCGAAGATGAAACCGGGACAGTTGGCCAAAGAGCAGGCGAAAGCCGATGAGGTCATGCGTAAAGGCTGGAGCGTGGAAGACGGTATGCTGATATTCAATGGCAAGGGTGACAATCTGTGCACGGAAAAACAATACGGTGATTTTGAAATGTATGTGGACTGGATGCTTGATCCGGCCGGTCCTGAAGCGGATGCCGGTATTTACTTGCGTGGTACGCCTCAGGTGCAGATATGGGATACTTCGCGTGTAAACGTAGGAGCGCAAGTCGGTTCCGGTGGATTATACAACAATCAGATGAACGAGAGCAAGCCGACGAAAGTGGCCGATAATAAGCTGGGTGAATGGAACAGCTTTTACATCAAGATGGTCGGTGACCGTGTGACAGTCGTACTGAACGGAGAGAAAGTGGTGGATGATGTGATTCTGGAAAACTATTGGGATCGCAAGCTCCCGATCTTCCCGGTCGAACAGATTGAATTGCAGGCTCATGGCAGCAAGGTTTATTACCGGAATATTTATGTAAAAGAATTCGAACGCAAGGAACCGTTCAAACTTTCAGCCGAAGAAGAGAAGGAAGGTTTTAAGGTTTTGTTTGACGGTACGAATATGCATGAATGGACAGGTAACACGGTTGATTATACCTTGGAAGACGGTTGCATTTCCATGATACCGAGCAAGAGCTATGGTGGAAACCTGTATACGAAAGACGAGTATGGCAACTTCGTGTACCGTTTCGAATTCCAGTTGACGCCGGGTGCTAATAACGGTGTCGGTATCCGTACCCCGATGGAAGGGGATGCCGCTTATGTTGGTATGGAAATCCAGATTCTGGATTGTGAACATCCGATTTATAAGGATATTACTCCTTTGCAGCATCACGGTTCCGTTTATGGAATTATCCCGGCTAAGGCGGAACATCATAGTGCGTTTAAACCTGCGGGTGAATGGAATTATGAAGAAATTGTAGCTAATGGGGATAACATCAAGGTAACGGTCAACGGGGTGGTAATCATGGAAGGCAATATCCGTGAAGCGACAAAGAACGGTACTGCCGATCATAAGGGACATCCGGGCCTGTTCAATAAGAAAGGACATATCGGTTTCTTAGGTCATGGCTCTCCTGTCAAGTTCCGTAATATTCGCATTAAAGAGTTGAAATAACGTTTTTTTATCTATAGTTAAATAGCAGCATAAGCAGAAATTAGCTTATGTTGCTATTTTTTTATGATTAATGTATGTGGAAAATCCTTGAATATTAAGGGGAATAAAATTTGTTGGTTCAGTTTATTATAACGACTTTTGTATGAAGGATAATAAAGAAGTCGTATTCATGGATGTAGACCAGTATCAATTAATATTAGACAATGCTCAGGTTGGCTGGTGGAAAGCTGATTTTGAAGAAAGATGTTATATCTGTTCTGACTATTTGATTAGTCTCTTGGAGTTGGATGGTCCGAAAATATCCATAGTAGATTTCTTTTTGTTGATCCGTGGAGACTATCGGGATCGTATCGCTAACGAATTTGCTTTCTTTAAAGGTATTGGTATATACGAACAGATCTTCCCTATAAAGACTTGCTATGGTTATAGGTTCGTCCGTACAAAAATTTATAAACGTGAAAAGGCTTCCGATGGCAAGTTGACCGTATTGGGCATTTTACAGTTGATTCCTTTTAGTGAAATGGAGGAGAATAGACCTGTCGTGAATGGACAGGTTGATAGTGTTCTCAGGCATTTGGGGAGTTTGTCCCATGCCTTACATTCTTTTATCCAGACAAATGATTTGCATAAATCGATCCATTTGGCTCTTACGGAGGTTCTATTTTCGATCGATACGAAGGGGCGTGTATACATTATGGAATATGAGGATGAGAAGCAGATTGGCTGCACATATGAGGTGTGTAGTGAGGGAGTTGAGCCTGTCCGTCCGTTTTTGCAAAACATTCCGGTTGCTACGTTACCTTGGTCTACACATAAAATACGGAATTTATATCCTATCCTAATTAATAATCTGGATGAATTACCTCCTGAAGCGGTTGAGGAGAAGCGCTACCTGAAAGCGCGTCGAACCTGTTCTCTGATTTTAATTCCATTAATAATCAAAGGTGAGTCTTGGGGGTATATGGGAATCGATATAGTAGATAAGTATCGTATGTGGAGCTTGGAGGACTATCAATGGTTGTCGTCTATTTCCAATATCATTAGTATAATAACGAAGATGGCCCGTACCAATGAAGCTTTGGACCATAGTGAAAAGTTACTTCGGAATATTTATACCAACATACCGGTCGGAATAGAGTTGTATGATAAGAAGGGCTATCTGGTGGATTTGAATAATATGGATGTCGAGATATTCGACCTTCCTTCCAAAGAGTCTGTTTTGGGGCTTAATATCTTTGAAAATCCTATGATTAATGATGAAATACGAGAAAAACTGATTAGTCGGGAGCCAGTCTCTTTTCACATGGATTATTCATTTAACACAATTGAGGATAAAGGGTTCTATCCGACAATGAAGAATGGTACGATCGATATTTTCACAAAAGTCTGCATGTTGTATGACATATATGGAGATCTGATTAATTATATGTTTATTAATCTTGATAATACAGATAAGGCGGTCGCATATAACCGTATCGAGGAGTTTGAACATTTCTTCAGCCTGGTCAGCCGTTTTGCAAAAGTAGGATATGCCAAATTTGATTTGTTGACTCGTGAAGGGTATGCTATCGACCAATGGTATCAGAATTTAGGAGAAAAAGAAGGTGTGCCGCTATCGGAAGTCATAGGTGTTTATAGCCAGATCCATCCTGAAGACCGGAAGGTTATGTTTAATTTCTTTGAACAGGTAAAGAAAGGACAGTGTGATAGTATTCGGCGGGAATTAAGGGTGAAGTATGGAGAAGGTTGGCATTGGACTCGTGTGAATGTAATGCGGAACACCCAGTCGACTAATCCGGACAGACTTGAAATGATCTGTGTGAATTATGATATAACCGAACTGAAGGAAACGCAGAAGCAGCGTGAGAAAGCCGAAGAACTCGACCGTTTGAAATCTGCATTCCTTGCCAATATGAGCCATGAGATCCGGACTCCGCTGAATGCCATTGTCGGTTTTTCCACGTTGTTGGTCGATACGGACGATCCGGAGGAAAAGAAGCAGTTTGTCGAGATTATCCAAAAAAACAATGAACTGTTGTTACAGTTGATCTCCGATGTGCTGGATCTGGCGAAGATAGAATCTGGTATAATCGAATTGAAACTTGTCGAGGTCGACTTGCGGGAGCTATGTAAAGAACTGGTCGTTTCGATGCGTATCAAAGTACCGGCTGAAGTCGCGCTCTGTTTGGTTCCGGACTTGCCTTCCTATATCATGCGTTGTGATAAGGTGAGGCTGACACAGATCATATCCAACTTTATTAATAATGCCATCAAACACACCAGCAAAGGAACGATCCTGCTTGGTTACGAGATACGCTGGGATGAGATTGAGTTTTCTGTGACGGATACCGGTGACGGTATGTCGCCGGAAGTGCAGCGACATGTGTTCGACCGTTTCTATAAAGGAAACAGTTTCAAGCAGGGGACAGGTTTGGGGCTCTCGATCTGTAAGAGCATAATAGAACAGGTTGGCGGT
>ERZ779671.642-NODE-642-length-16941-cov-2.073256_pt1 | contig 16941 bp, 18 predicted proteins | sample MGYA00511074_ERZ779671 | MGnify/ENA primary metagenome ERZ779671 (study PRJEB29588, sample SAMEA2158454) | human gut metagenome | biome: human gut; feature: human-associated habitat; material: faeces | place: Denmark | collected 2008/2010 ... | reverse complement strand
GCTGCTGTCGCCGAGTGCCTCGAGCACCTTCGTGCCGATGCGCGTCATGATGGCCATGTTCAGCACGACGTAGATCGAGTCCGTGACCTCGATGCCGTACTTGGCAAACGGGGAGCCGATCACGCCCATGGCGTAGGGGATGACATACATCGTGCGGCCGGCCATGGCGCCGCGCAAAATCTCGTGCAGCTTGGCCTTCATCTCGTCCTTCTTCCGCCGGGCCGTGACCTTCGGCTGCGGGATGTTGCTGTCTGTCTGCGCTTCGATCAGCTCCGCGCAGATGTTCCGGACGTGCGGTGTCTGCGTTTTCCGCTCGCCCCGGACGATGGCCCGCAGCTGATTGACGCCTGCATACAGTGCCTCCCGCTCGTCCATCCGGCTTGCCTCGGATTCATAAGCGCTTTCGTTTCGAGAGAGCCTGTCCTGCCAGAGCCGGAGCTTGTCGTTGTTCGCTCGTTTCGCCATGATCTTCACTCCTATGTCGTCGGCTGCCTGTCAGGTAGCCGGGGTTCCCCATTTCTTCTTCAGCATCTCCCGCTCCGCAGGTGATGCGTTTTCATAGTCCTCCCACTGGCTGCGTGACCACTTCACGCCCTGCGCCCTCGGCTCCTGCAGCAGGTAGCTTTGCTGTGGCCGGATGTGGTGCGCAATGGCCAGCGACAGCACGCAGTCATCGTGTGCGCCCGGCTCTGCTTCCGGCTTTAGGGTCTCCGGGTTGCGCACGAACGACAGCATTTCTTCCAGCGTCGTCTCGTCGTTCACGATCTCGATGTCGTCCCGCACGGCTTTGATGAGTTCAGCGAGGATGACCGGCCGCGTCTTCGTGTTCGTTAGAAAGCCGAACGACTGCCGGACTTTGTGCGTGTAGTCGTCGATGGTCTCCCGCACATACTGGCGCGGATACCGCAGCCGCTCCAGTTCCATGACAGGGTATGTGGAAAAGTTCGTCTCCAGGCCGATGAGCGCCGTGTTGTAGTGCAGGCCCAGGCAGTAGACCTGCCGGGCGAAGACGTCCTCGTCGAATTTTCCGCGAAGCTGCGCCACCTGCACGCCTGTTCTGTTGTCCAGCACCTGTGCCACGAAGCTGTCGCTGCCCTCTCCGCCGATGACATACGGCACGCCCGGCTCCGGCTCGCGGTAGATGCGGATGCAGCCGGACTTATCATCTGCCCAGTTGATCGAAGACAGCTTCACGCCGTCGTCGTCAAATTCAAAAATGCCCGTGCGCTTCGGCGGCCGGATGGCCTGCAGCCTTGCCGCCACAGCCTTGCCGTCGAAGACTGTCTTACCGGTCACGCCCCACATTCCCAGGCAGTAGACCTGGTAGTAATACTCGTCCGTCTCCTGAAAGCTCTCCAATGTCCGGATGGCCGCGTCGTCCAGAAAGCGGTTATCCTTGTAGGTGGACTCATGCACCCGTGCCCGTGGGTCTTTTCGGTCGAAGAACCGTTTCTTCAGCCAGTGCTTGATGCTGGTCGGGTTGAAGGTGAGGATGATCTGCTGATACTCCCGCGTCCGGCCGCGCAGTCGGATGTCCAGCTGGTTGAAATCTCCCTCCAGCAGTTCGCTCGCTTCTTCAATCCAGATTCCCGTGATGTTGTAGATCGACTTCAGCTTCTCGACGTCGTCCAGACCTGCGAAGATGATCTCGCTTCCGTTGCGGAATGAAATGGCGAGGTCTGTTTTGTTGGCTTTGTATCCGCTGTCCGGATAGAAGTCTGCCAGCTGTCCGAGCAGCTGCTTGAAGCAGCTCTCCCGCAGCGTCCTGGCGACCTTCCGGCAGACCAGGAACCGGTGCCCCGGCTCCGTGATGGCCCGCTCCAGAATCTTTCGCCCCGCGAAGATCGACTTTCCGGAACCGCCGCCGCCCTTCAGAACCAGGTATCTGTGCTCGTCCCAGAACAGCGGCAGGAACGTGTGGTTGTTCGTCTCCCGGAGATTCCGGAACCACAGCGCACATTCGACCTTCAGGTCAAGTTCCTTCTGCGTCTGCTTCTTCGCCATCTTCTTCTCGCTCCGTCATAAGCAGCGCGTCGCGTTCCTCGGCCAGCAGCGCCAGCTTGTCTGCAATGCGCAGCTCACCGGCCCCCATCGAGCTGCGTGTCTTTTCGCCCAGCTCAACTTCCTGCTTAAAGAGCTGTCTGTGGGCTATTCTGGGCTGCTGAGCACCCTCAAGAGCGCATCGTCTGTCCGTGAGGCATCCAATGCTGTTCTTCTCCAATTTGAACGTCCTGCCAATCAGGGACAGAGCGTCCAAGAAAAACGAGCCAGCTACGGACAAGCTTATTACGACAAGTTCGCTGGCAAAATCCAAATCAATACACCAGAACAGGAAGGAGGATGCAAGTTGAAAATTGTAGACAACCTGACAACGGTTAACTTCCGTTCAGGCAACATGACTCCGAAGTACATCGTCATTCATTATTTCGGTGCGCTCGGAACTGCAAAGAGTGTCTCTGAATATTTCAAGACACCGGGTATTCAAGCGTCTGCCCATTATGCGCTTGACGAGGGCGATACCATCTATCGCTGTGTCCGCGATAAGGACATCGCATGGCACTGTGGTGCGAACAAGTACAAGCACCCTGAGTGCCGCAACTCTAACTCCATCGGGATTGAAGCACGCCCTTCCAAAATCAATCGCAAAAGGGTTATGGCTTCTGATACCGATTGGTATTTCGAACCAAAAGTTGTGGACAACCTCGTATGGTTGACAAAGAAGCTGATGGCTCAGTACAACATTCCTGCCGACCACGTTATCCGTCACTACGATGTGACTGGAAAACTCTGTCCGAGACCGTGGTGCTGCGCCGACACGAACGTCTATTACAAGACGAGCGGCGACAAGCAGTGGGAAGAGTTCAAAAAGAGAATCAGCGACGGCAAAGAGGAGGATGAAGATATGACTCTGGACACATTCAAGGAACTGATGAAGGAGTACCGTGCAGAGCTGCAGGACAATGACTGCGGCACTTGGAGCAAGGAGGCTCGTGAGTGGGCTATCTCCAACGGTCTCATCAATGGCACTGGCACTGAGGTGAATGGTGAACCCAACTATGCTTGGGCTGACCAGCTTACCCGTGAACAGGCTGCTGCTTTGTTCTATCGTTTTGCAAAACTGATGGGTAAAGCGTGATGGCTACATACAGCGGCAGCAGACAGCAAGCAAGGCGAAGGAGAAAACGCACAAGCAAACAGGACGCTTTTTCAAAAAAGCTGATTGACGATATCCGCTCCCTTCTGTGGATTGTTACAGTCGGTGGGTTACTTTTAGCGTTCTATTGTGTAAAGCGGAACTATACCGGAGCGCTGCCGTGGATTGGGGCAATGGTTGGATTGCCGTGGTCGGCACATGGCGTGGTATGCGCATTTTATTTGAACCTGTGTAAATCTGACCATTCTGCTGGTGGTATCACATTCGAAAGCGCAAAGGCAAAAGGCTTCGTCGAAGACCCAAGCTGGGAGAGTCCAGCAATCTAAGGTGAAGGGCGGCACCTGAAATCCGCCCCACTACCTTTTAGAGAGGAGTTTGCATATGGAATTTATTGTGGAGAACTGGTATGTAATTATTACTGGCATTGTGTTTATCGTTGGCGGCGTTATGGCTGTCCTGCGTTGGCGCAACCTGTCTACCGACAAGAAGTACGAGCAGATTCGTGGATGGCTTCTGCAGGCTGTTCTCGGTGCCGAGCGCGAGTTCGGTTCCGGTACGGGCAAACTGAAGCTGTCTTCTGTTTACGACAAGTTCTGCGAGCGTTTCCCTTGGTTGGCAAAGGTCTTGCCATTTGAAACCTTCAGCAAATACGTTGATGACGCCCTTAGCGAAATGAAAGACGTGTTGAAACAGAACTCTGCTATTGCCTCCATAGTGGAGCCGAATGAAGGGAGCAAATAAAACAGAGGAGGTTTCTCTTATGACTGAGCAAGAGACCGTCATGCTGATTGAGACCGAGCAGAGATGCAAGTCCAATACGCACAGAATTGACAACTTGGAAGGTGAGCTGAAGGAAATTCAGAGCGAGCAGAAGGCTATCTACAAAATCGCTACTTCCGTCGAGCTCATTGCGCAGCGTGTCAGTAACATCGAAGGCAAGGTGGATGACACCAATCGCAAGGTAGATGCACAGGCAAAAGCGTGGCAGGAAACCGAGCGTAAGCTGTCTGAGAAAGTTACTGAGACAGAGAATCAACCGTACAAGCAGATTGCAAAGAATGTGAACAGCGTCAAGGTCGCAATCATCACTTGCATTTGTACTTTGCTTGTGTCGGGTATTATCGGAGCAATCATCGCATTTGGGAAATAACATCTGAGAATATTTTGTGGGTGTAAATATTCTTTGAAGGCGGCAGCAGGACTGCCCGCCGCAGCGTTGAAGCAAGTGATGGGGTCAGCATCCGTACACTTGTGGAGCTTGACCGAGGGTTATGCGGTTCCCACAGGCTGACGTAGGAGAAATCCGAAAGAAAACGCTAACAGAAAATTCATTTGACAAATGCCGATGATAGAGTCTATAATAATAACACAAGGGACGCCTGCTACCAACAAGCGCCCCCTGCGGTGGAAACCCAGACGGTCGCCACAAACATACATTCTTACTGGGAAGAGGGTTTAACCCTCAAACAACAGTGAGCCGCTCTGCTTGCGACAGACGGCTCACTTCTTTCTGTTACGGAACTTGTCCCATGCTTGGATAAGAATCCAGCAGATAGACGCAATCCAAAAAACTTCTTGAAGAGTTATGTATGGTCACCTCCCTGAGAAAAATTTCCCGCGAGGGCTACATACACGCCTCCATTCCGCACTCGCGGGATGACAGGCAACCGTCTTTTTAGCCGTACACCGTCTACAAAGGAGAAGGGCATGGCTACGAGCCCGGAAACTCGACGCGGACGGTGGGTTCCACAAGAACCATTATAAATAACTCCGATGAAAATGTCAAATAGACAAGATATATGAGAGCTGCTGTTGAGGTATGCTCTCATTTTTTTGCGCGTGTCACGAATACTATATACTTTTCGGGACAGATTTTGCTAAAAAGAAAAGGGCAGGAATGGGATTTTGATTTCCCAAACCTGCCCTTATTTTTTATGATGATATATGTATGATGGCTAAAGAAAGCACCCCGTCTTTGACGGGGCACTCCTTAGTAGCCATGTTGAATTCAAAGTGAATTGGTGTAAAAGTGGTGTCAAACCGGAGGTTGCATCACTCACGACCGTTGTGCCACAACGCTTTCTTAGCTCTGAGGCTTCATTGTCGGGAATATTATCTCGGTATCGTCGTAACTTCTCATAAGTTCTTATAACCCCTGTGCCACAACGTTTTGCGGACATTTGCGATAACGCAACGTCTCATAAATTCTTATAACTTTTCGGTCAATTGGTGTCAAAACTGGTGTCAAACCCAGCTCAGGACACTCTGATTTTCCCTTCGAGATTTGCGAAGCTGGACATCTTCTTTTCCTTGGTTGCTTCGTTGTAGACATCCATCGTTGTCTCGATGTTTCGATGTCCCATAATTTCTTGGATTACCTTTAGGTTTGTTTCGTTCTCGCAAAGGCGAGTACAGAATGTGTGTCTGAGATTGTGTGCGCTGAAGTGTGGAAGTAAGACCGGTTCTCGGTGTTCCTGTCCTGCCTGCTCCGTCTCTTCCGCATTGTAGTCACGAATGATTCTATCAAGCGCTCTGTTGATGACGTGTGGGGTGAGCATTTCTCCGAACCTGTTTTTGAAAATGAAGTTCGTATATCCATCGACCTCACACTCGTTGAAGCCCTCCTCCATGTGCTTCAATCGAATCTGGAGTAAAGCTGCTCTCACATCAGAGAACATCGGAATGATTCGTGTGCCTGCTCGTGTCTTTGGCGTGGTGATGTGAAGTTCCATCTTTCCGCTTTCTTGTTGACGATATATCAAATTATGGTTGATGTCAATAATATTTTGCGTGAAATCACAATCTTCCCATCGTAGCCCAAGGACTTCCCCTATGCGAGCACCCGTCCCAAGCATGACCGTAAACAGCGGCATCCAATGCTTGTACGTTTTTGAGCTGGACACAAAATCAAGGAACTTGTCCTGCTGCGGTTCTGTCAGTGCGTGACGTTTAGGTTTCTCCCAGTTGTGGCTCTTCTTGATTTCAGCCATTACGCCGTCGGTTGGGTTCGTTCTGATGAATCCATCCCTTACAGCCACATTAAAAACCGGATGGAGGATAGTATGAATTGTCTCCATACTGTTTGGCTTAAACCCAATGTCTTTAATGAGGTGGATGTAGAACCGCTTGATATCACTGTACTTGATGTCGGCAATGTTCTTCGTGCCTATCTCGTCACGAACATATTTCCTGTACATATACTTGTAGTTGGTTCTTGTTGATGCTTTGAGCTCATACTTGGTTTCGATATAGGCATCGTAGAAACTGTTCAGCGTCATCTTGTACGCCGTATAGGAACTGATGCCATCATCCATATCCCTTTGGATACGCTTTATCTGAGTCCTTAGTGGCTCTGTGCTGCGCTTGCCATCGGGTGCCTTGTCTGACTCCACAAGCCTCCAACTATAAATCGCTCGGCGTATTCCACCAGCGTCAGTATAGCGGTACATATACTTCCCGTCGCTTCTCTGTACTTCTCCTTCTCTCAGAATTCTGCCTTTGTTGTCTTTCCTTTTTTCAGGCATGGCTACTCCTTTTGTCTGAAAATGAATATCAACATGGCGTTTTCAATATACCATAGTCTGGATTCACTTTCAAGTTAGATGTCATATAAGGTTGAGTTGGTCAACAAATCGCTCGAATTTTGTACGTTTAATCTGTGGGCGTGTGCCATTCCAAAGGACAAAATCAGCGTCTTTGTTTTCGCTGACAATTTTACGCAGCTTATTTTCTCCGATACGGAAGTATTGCGATGCCTCCTGAATTGTCAGTGTGTACCTCTCCCAGAATGGGATTTGCATGGTACTAATGTTTTCACCTCCCTGTGAGCTGCGTGTATGTAAAAAAGAAAGGGCTGGCAATGAAGCCAGCCCCGTGTCTACCGTTTTGGTAATTGTGGAACCTAATCGATGATGCTGATTACTATGTAGGCGATAATTACAATGATGACCGGAATCCAGACAGGTGCAAGCACCCACCACCAACTCCAGTCAATTACGCCAATCAGTTTCAGGACGACAAAGACCACGGCGAGTACATCGCACAATCCAAGACCTTTTGAAGATGAGTCTTTCATGTGTGTTTCCTCTTACGCTTTGCCGTCCGTGGAGCCCATACCGCCGTTTCTGACGCCGGTTGCATCATCGGAGTATGTAATCCCATACGGAATGAAGATTGCCTGCATAAAGCCGTTACCGGCTTCAACGTGCACAATCTTTTGACTCTTGCTGTCGTTTGTAATCTTGGCGAAGATGTGCCCCTCGTTGTCGGAGAAGTAATAATCGCTGTCGATAACGCCCATCGTATTGTCAAACTGCATACGGAACTTGAAGCCCAGACCACTACGCGGCAGGCAACCGAGCCACCAGCCCTCGTCAATCTTCACTCTGATACCGGTGGGAATCTTCATTGTTTCGCCGGGGCGCATCTCAAATGTAAATGGTGCCTTAAAGTCATAACCGGCGGAGCCAGTTGTCGCTCTGCTGGGGAGTGCAATTTCCTCCCACATCTTTCTAAGGTCATCTTCGATGGCAGGCGGCAATTCCTGCCCCCTATAGAATTCATCTTTCATCGCGTCACGGAACTGTTCAAAGCTGACCTTTTCAAATTCTCCAACTCTCTGCATTGTGTCCTCCTTAGCTATTTGTTTTGCAAGTACAAGACGGCTCGCCCCACCAAGGCTTAACCGTTTCTTGGTAGGTTTGGAACGGTGGGAAGTACATGGTGTCGTCATCTTCGGTTGTCTCTGTGACCGTTTCTCTCACGACTTTCCCGTCCGCGTCGTACTCGCGGACAGTTTCCTTGATTGTACGTTTAATCATACGCCCTCCTTATTTACGCTTGATTGTCTTTACAATCAGGCAGGCGGAAGCGATGATGGATGCAATACCAGCAGCACCGGTAATAATGTCCAGAAGTGAAGGCGTCGGCTCCTGAAGCTCAATCAGACCGTCGAGCATTTCAGCGATATCCTCGTCGCTCGTGGTGGAAGTAGTGACTGTGTAACCGGCACAATCAGGCTCTTCTCTCGTCTCCGTATGAATCTCGTGGGTCACGTTACCTTTCTCATCGAACTCTCTTGTGGTCTCGTAGGTAGTTGTCAGTTTGTTCATTGCTGTCATCATAGTTAATCCTCTCTTTATTCCGTTTTTGTGTAGAGACCGCAGTGGCAGGTTCCACTTGCCATCTCTCTGAATTCCTTGCACATACACTTTGTATCCTCGTTCTTTTCGAGGGAGCACGGGCAGAAGCCATTATTGTCTTTCAATGCTTTGCGCATATCATTAACGAACTCTCTGTCTGGATTGATGTTGATTTTCATTGATATCTTCTCCAATATATTTAACTGTCGAACCGCTCTGCGTATTGATTATCAGAAGCGAGTTCGACGCCAAGCACTTCATCAAATATGTGCTTTTGGTTCGGGATGTATCGTCCGAACTTTACAATCACGTTCCCATAAGTGGCAAGCTGTTGAATCCATTCAGGGACTTCTTCAAAGTAGTAACCCGTATAAATGACAACGTCATCTTTACACTGGAATTGCCCGCGAAGAATCTCAAGGAACGAACACAGCTCATCAAATTGTTCAAGCGGTTCAAGCCCACCAAACACGATTGATTCCGTAAGCGGATTGTTCAGATACCGGATGCACAGTTGCTCGTCGTCAATGCTGATGGGGGCGCTTGCACGCCACCCATCATTTTGACAGACCGACAACGGGATGCCTGCTTCGATACAGCACTTACCACCACAAGAAATTGTTCCAATAAACATCGCTGGCTTTTTATAATTGGTGAAGTCTTCATCCACGATTGTCTTTACTCTCATTCGCTCATAGCCTCCGCATAGCTGTACCACTGTCTTGTGTTGAACTCACGGAAACGGTCTTTGGAGTAAGCCCTTGATGGGACGAGATACCCAACAATGCGCTGGTATGTGTCGAAGACAGGTTCACCGCATACTGGGCAATGGTCAGTGCCAACAAAGCCGTGATGGTTCTTGCACTCATTGATACGGGTGTTGAACGCAAAGTAAATCACGCCAGCCTGAGCAATCTTGTTCAGCATCTTCCACGCTGTTTCTGTGTTGGGGAAGTTGGATTCCAAGTTGATGTGCGCGATACTGCCGCCAGAACACTTCTCATCAAGGATTGAGCTGAGGCGAAGCTTTTCCTGAATGGTGCATTTCGCGGACAGCGGAATCCACTGGTTCGAGTAGATGAACTTATCATTGTGGTCGTACAGAACGTTATCTTTCTGGCACAGGATAACTGCCGCACGCTCTGCAGGAACACTCTCGATGTTAAAAGAGTAGGCATCAGTGAAGTTGTCCTTGACCTCATTCAATACCTCAAAGATTTTGCTTGCAAAAGCGATGCCTTCATCAGTGTAGCTGATGTACCCGAACTCATCCGTCTTGGTGTAACCAAACGCCTCAATGACTTCATACAGACCAAGGATACCCATTGTGCAGTATTGCTTGTCCATCTCGACCGCGCCATCCTGATAGTTGGGGAGCAACCCTTTTTCAACGTTTCTCTGGATAATATGGCGGACAGTATCAAGCGTCTTACAGCACAGCAATGCACGCTTTTTAAGCAGAGCAAGATACTTTTTCTCGTCGCACTCAGTTTCCAGCGCAATCCGCATGAGGTTAATTGTGTTGACCTTTACAGAACCGATGGAGAGCGCCGTACCGCCAATCGAATTGATGAATGCATTGAGTTTTGAAGTATCGGACAGCAGGCGGCAGCAGTTACTCAACGTGTTCACATCGCCGCTGATGAAGAAATTGCTGTCATTCCACGTCACATTGTGGTCGGAGCACCATCTTGCGAACTCTTCATCGACAAATTTGCCATCGCGGTAAAGCAAGCTGTATGTCAGCACTGGGAATGTAAACATATTCTCGCTTCTGATTTGCGAAACAACCTCCATAAAGAGCTTTTGATGCTCAATCAGCTCTTCAACGCAGTCAATCACATATGTTCCATCAGGATACTGCACGCCGCCGAACAGCGCTTCAATGTAATTACGGTCAAAAATTGACACATTAACAAAAGCAGTCTGGTCGATGCGCATAAACGGCTGGTTCAGACGGTAGATAAACTTCTGGAAGCACTGCTTGATGTAGTATTCGGGGTTCTTAATGAAGTGACCGCTCTCACAGTCCTTTTTCCAGAAGTAATACGTCCAGATAAGGACGTTGGGGATGCCTACGGCGCCGGAACTGCGGTTGCTCATATAGCTGATATACTCAATTACGTCATCCATGAACGTTGTGAGATGTTTCGGAGCCTGATTGTTATAGTTTTTGAGGAAAAACAGCCCCTCGGTTGCCAGTCTGGTCAGGTCATAAGCGTAGCAGTATGGCAGGTATGTAGAAGTAGACGCATCATGCAGATAGAAGCCGCCGTTATACTCTGTTTCAAGCCATTCACGGGCTGTTTTCAGGTTGTAGCGCTTCTTCATCTCATAGAAAATCTTGTTGAAAGCGAACAGCTTATCGTGAGACTTGCCCTTTTCATTCAAAAGACTGCGAATATCCTTGTTGGATGCGTTCGCATTGGCATCGATGGTTACGTCGGCGACATTCTTGTCAATGAAGCCATCGATGAAATCAGAAAAGTTCAATTGTGTCTCGTGGAAACCGTTCAGGTACTCGAAATCTTCGCCATAACGCTCATTGAGGGTGGTCATAGCCTTTTCAAAGTCCCTGTTCATTTTGAGTGGAATGTTCATTGCTTAATCTCCCTTCGCTTATTGTTGGTTAACCCAGTTATTTGCTGTCGAGAAGTCAAGCAATTTGTTGTTCACACTAAGAACGGGCACCTGACTGATTCCAAGTGACAGCATCTCATCCACAGAATTGTTCTCTGTGTACTTGATACCCTTTCCTTCCAGTTTCTTTTTCAGAACCTTGCACTTTGGACATCCTGTTGAGTACAAAGTAATTTCCATTGGCACCTCCTCCCAACCTTTAAGGTCATCTTCCTTTGCAAGAGCCGTAATCGCTGAATAGACCTCAGCCCACGTTCCCACACGGAGCATCCCATTTGCTTCTGCATCATATTTTTTATTGTGATGCGCAGTCATAAGGATTTTGAAATAGTTCCCACCCTCAAGATTGTGGATGCCATCATCGATGAGGATATCACCATTCACAAGCTGTTTGTGGGAAGTGATAATGACATCGTTCCATGTTAGGAACGGGAAGTATTTGAATAATACCCGCTCCATTTTTGATGCGAGCGTATGGTAGTTCGATGTGGTTACAATCAAGACCTTATGCCCGTCTGCAATAAGCTTTTGCAAAACCTCTGATGCACCATCAATTGGTTTAACCCAATCCCAGAAATCATCCTCGAACAGTGGTGCGTACACCTGTTCATTCGTGAGTGTCGGGAACGCCTTAGAAATATCCCAACTGGTGATGTCTGTCAGCTTTGTAGTCGTCCCGTGGCGGGTGTTCAGGTAATCGACCCAAGCACTTGCCAGCGACTCAATCGTGTCATCCATATCAACCAAGATTGTCAGATGCTTCATTTAACCTCCTTATAGCTCATCAATCGTCATCTGATGAGAGCCAAGGTATTCGACCAGCCAATCGATGACGTTTCTTTTCAGGTCAGTCAGTGACCCATTATTCGTTATGTAATAATCTGGCTCAACATCGTCGAGCGCTGTCTCAGAAGGGTGCGCTTGCTGTTCTGGGGTAAGAGGGCTCTTGAAGTCCTTTCTGACAACACGCAAATTAACTGTGTCCAATCCAGCCTCTTTGAGATAATCAATCTCATTTGGGAATCTGCAATCAGGAATCAGCACATAGTCCCACTCATTTGGGAATAACTCCAAAATCGATGTGACAAACCCAACCCAATAGTCAGGGCGCTTCTGCCGAATGATGTCCGTCCCGACATATTGAAGAATATGCCGACCAGCATCATCTTTCTGTCCGTCCCATCCAAAGAACTGTTTGCAAATATATTTGAGCAGGTCTGCGTAATGGGTAATCAAGACTTTATATCCGTATATAAGCATTGCAGTTCCTTATTGAAACGTGAAGGAGACACTGTACAGGCCGGAGAGGCTATTGCTTTGGTAGGAAACAGCGGACAACTGACAACCGGTCCTCACCTGCACATTGAGTTATGGCACAAAGGACGGGCGGTGAATCCGGAACAATATATTGTATTTTAAGTGATAGATAAATGAAAAAACAAATTGCTATACTCGGTTCTACCGGCTCCATAGGTACGCAGGCTTTACAGGTGATTGAAGAACAATCCGACCAGTACGAAGCGTATGTGCTGACTGCCAACAACCGTGTAGAAGAACTCATTGCCCAGGCTCGGAAATTCAAGCCTGAAGCGGTAGTTATAGCCAACGAAACGAAATATGCCCAACTGAAAGAAGCCCTCGCCGACCTGCCTATCAAAGTATATGCAGGAACGGATGCTATCTGCCAGATTGTGGAAGACTCGGAAATTGACATCGTACTGACTGCGATGGTAGGTTATGCCGGACTGAAACCAACCATGAATGCTATTCGTGCCCGTAAACCCATCGCTCTTGCTAACAAGGAGACGCTTGTTGTGGCAGGTGAGCTGATTAACGATATGGCACGCCTATCCGGTACACCTATATTACCGGTAGATTCCGAACATTCAGCCGTTTTCCAATGTTTAGCGGGGGAACTCGGCAATCCGATAGAGAAGGTGATCCTTACGGCATCCGGTGGTCCGTTCCGCGGCAGGAACAGAGAGCAGCTGCAAAATATTCAGGTGGAGGATGCTTTGAAGCATCCCAACTGGTCCATGGGACGGAAGATCACCATTGATTCTTCCACACTGGTGAACAAAGGTCTGGAAGTCATGGAAGTAAAGTGGCTGTTCGGTGTGGATTTGGATCAGATCCAGGTCATTGTGCATCCCCAGAGCATTATCCATTCCGCAGTACAGTATGTGGACGGAGCGGTGATCGCACAGTTGGGAACTCCGGATATGAAACTGCCGATCCAGTATGCGCTGTTTTATCCGGATCGGCGTCCAATGCCGGGAAAACGTCTGGACTTCTATGAACTGGCACAGATCACATTTGAAAAGCCGGATATGGAGACATTCTTTGGCCTGAAGCTGGCTTATGATGCACAGCGCATCGGCGGCAGTATGCCTACGGTGTATAATGCAGCCAACGAGAAAGCAGTAGGACTGTTCTTAGACCGTAAGATCGCTTATCTTCAGATCCCGGAGCTGATCCGTGAGGCCATGGAGCAGCATAAGGTGATCGAGAATCCGAATGTGGAGGAGATCCTGGAGACAGAGGCATCTGTCTATGATTTTATTAAAAAAGTGTATTCTGAGAGGCAATAAATGGTTACTTTGATCTTGTTTGTATTGATCTTTGGGGTGGTGGTAATCTCACATGAATTCGGACATTTTCTGCTGGCGAAGGCCAATGGAATTCATGTGATAGAATTTTCCGTGGGTATGGGCCCGAATCTGTTTTCTTTCCAGAAAGGAGACACGAAATATTCCCTGAAGCTTCTTCCCATCGGCGGAGCCTGTATGTTTGAGGGGGAAGATGGTCTGAATGAGAAGGAGGACGGTGAAGATCACAGCGGATCTTTCCTGAACGCCAATGTGTGGGCGAGGATTTCCACCGTGTTGGCAGGACCAATATTTAACTTTATTCTGGGCTTTATCATTGCCTTTATTATGGTGAATCTGATTGTGATCCGTGATCCGGTAGCCACGGAGATCGTGGATGGCGGCGCCGCACAGGAAGCGGGACTGGAGGCCGGAGACAGGATACTTTCCTTAAATGGCAGTAAAATACACCTGTATGAAGAAATACAGTTATTTACTCTGACTTACCGTGGCGGAGAAGTGGCGGTGGAATATGAAAGGGATGGTGTAAAGGGAACTACAACGCTGACACCGAAGTACGATGAGAGCGAAGGCCGCTATCTGATCGGCATCAGTAATGCGGATTTCGTAGAACTGTCCGGATTGGACAGCTTCCGGTATTCCTGGTATGAGATGCGCTACTGCGTGAACATGACCTGGAAGAGTCTGGCGATGCTGGTGCAGGGGCAGGTCTCCAGGCAGGATGTGGCAGGCCCTGTAGGCATCGCGGTAAATGTTGTTGGCAAGACCTACGAAAGTACCAAGGATTACGGCTGGCAGAATGTACTGGGGAATATGTTGAACATCACCCTGATGCTTACTGTTAACCTGGGAATTCTGAATCTTCTGCCGATCCCCGCGCTGGACGGCGGCCGACTGGTATTCCTGATCTGGGAAGCCATCACACACAAGCCGGTGCCTCCCGAAAAAGAAGGCATGGTACACTTTATTGGACTGATGTTCTTCATGGTACTGATGGTGTTCCTGTTATTTAATGATCTGGTTAATATCTTTGGATAAGCCGGATAATTCAAGACGTTCAATAAGTAAGATCCGTTGACAAAGGGCATACCGCATGGTATGCTCTTTTTATATTTGTGCAAGGCACATTTCTTTGAAAAATTTCATGCCGATCGGCAAAAATTTCCTGATGTAGTAATGTAACACTGAAGTAAGAAACAGTACGGACAAAACAGAATAAAAAAGGAGGAATGCGTATGGAGCATGTAACAGCCTGTTATTGGCAAAAGGAAACACCTGCAGAGCTGTTTTTATCTTTGCAGCAACGAAAATACCGTAGGCTGGGGATTTCCGTGGTATGCGCCTGTATCTCGGACAACGGGGAACTGGTAAGAAGTCTGCAAAACAAAATGGAGGAGGAACTGGAAGGAGAGAATGTCTGGAGGCCGTTTCGGGAAGAAATATTGCAGGAGAAATGGATGGACATTATAAGGCAGCAAAAGCAGGATGACAGTTATGCGGGAATCTTATGCGTGGGGAGCAGAGTATTGTTTTTCAGTCACGGGAGAATGCGGATCTGTGGATGTTTTCAGAGATTCGGCAGGACACAATGGAGGACGATGCAGGAATCCTGCATGGCGGGAGAAGTGGAACCGGGGACGGCCATGTTGATGGCGGACAATGGGTTCCTGAATTTCTGTGAAGAGGAACTGACAGCATGTCTGCAACCGCAGATTGCAGGAAGACCGGATGCACGGGAACGCGTGGAAGGCGCTGCAAGACGGCTGAAGGAACTGGGAGAAAAGGCGGAGAGACACGGAGGAACACACATGGGAGCGGTGTGGATCCTGCCGGTTATGGGAGGAAAAGGATGGAGCAGAGAATAACAGAAAATATGGGCAGATCATTAAAGGAACATGGCTATCGGGATCCGGTATTTGTGGGCAAGGGGAGTTTCGCGAAGGTTTACCGCGTCCGGGACGAAAAAAGGGACTTTCAGGCATGTAAGATATCGAAAGTTACAGAACAGTGGGAACAGGAGTGTCGTAACAGCAGAGAGATCTGTCATCCTCTGTTTCCGGCCTACAGAGAACACTGGACAGACGGGGAATGGGGGTATCTGGTCATGGAATTCTGGGATGGCTGTGACTTGCGGAAAATGCTGGACAGGAGGGGGAGACTGTCACCGGGACAGGCGGCCCGGATAGCTTTGCAGATTACAGAGGGATTGCAATATCTGCATGAACGGCCGCATCCGTTTCTCTACCGGGATCTGAAGCCGGAAAATATCCGCATCCGCGTGGATGGCAGAGCGGGGATTCTGGATCTGGGATGTCTGTGGAACCGGGAGCAGGACTGGTCGGGAGCGGGAAACCGAAGCTTCAGCGCTCCGGAGCAGTTCGTGCCGGGGGAGATTCCCGGGGAAGAGAGTGATGTCTATGCAGTGGGCAGACTGCTGGCAGTTATGTTGGGAGATGACACAGACGGTACAGTCAGACAATCTGGGGGAATAAGGAGGCGTAATGCGGAAAAACGTTGCGGACGAAAAGAGCAAAGACAGGAAAAATGGCTTCGCAAAGTGATCGCCATGGCAACCTGTGAAGAGCGTAAGGATCGTATCCCGGAGATCAAAATGCTGCGTACTCTTTTGATGGTGACGGATGATTCCGGGAGGGAGAGGAAACGTGCATGTAGGGCAGCTGATTTTTACTATGTCCGGAAGTTGTACTGCCCATAGTTGTACGTTCCGTGCTCGAACACAATCAAGAAATTTTCAAAAAAGTGCTTGCTGTTTTGGAGAGAAATGAGTATACTGTAACTAAAGGTTCAAAGAAGCGTATGAGGACCGGAAGCAATTAAATTTACATAGCAAAAAGGAGAAGAGTTATGCGTTTTTTTATTGACACTGCAAAAGTAGAAGACATTAAGAAAGCAAATGACATGGGGGTTATTTGCGGAGTAACTACCAATCCCTCCCTGATCGCAAAAGAGGGCAGAGATTTCGTAGAAGTGATCAAAGAGATTGCATCCATCGTGGACGGACCTATCAGCGGTGAGGTAAAGGCTACTACCGTAGATGCAGAGGGTATGATCAAAGAAGGAAGAGAGATTGCAGCGATCCATCCGAATATGGTCGTTAAGATCCCTATGACTGTAGAAGGCTTAAAGGCAGTTAAGGTTCTTCACGCAGAAGGCATTAAGACCAACGTAACTCTGATCTTCTCCGCAGCACAGGCACTGTTAGCTGCAAGAGCAGGCGCTACCTATGTATCTCCATTCTTAGGACGTCTGGATGATATTTCCCAGCCTGGTATTGATTTGATTCGCGACATCGCTGAAATCTTTTCCGTACATGGAATCGAGACAGAAATCATCGCAGCAAGCGTAAGAAATCCGATCCACGTAACAGATTGTGCGC
>ERZ779671.640-NODE-640-length-16970-cov-4.730890_pt1 | contig 16970 bp, 15 predicted proteins | sample MGYA00511074_ERZ779671 | MGnify/ENA primary metagenome ERZ779671 (study PRJEB29588, sample SAMEA2158454) | human gut metagenome | biome: human gut; feature: human-associated habitat; material: faeces | place: Denmark | collected 2008/2010 ... | reverse complement strand
CGGCTATGCACCGGGGGACAAGCTGCACCGCACCTGTCGGCAGATCGGCAACCTGAAAGGCAGAGAACAACGGGAGCTTGCGGACGATCATCCGGTGAAACAGATTTATGAGAAACGACTGAACACCATAAACCGCTATGTGAAGCGTGGTACTCTGGACGCTGATCTTGCAGAGGTTATGAAAAAGCTGGCAAAAGATAAGATGCTCCGGGCATTGAGCAATGTAGCCTATGCCAAGGGAGCTTATGAAAAAGAAATGGACCAGGCGGCTTTGAAAAAGGAAGCAAGTGCAAAAATATACAAAGAAAGGGACAAACATGAATAGAAAAGAACTTAGTCAGAATCATTGGAAATACTACTTAATGCTCGAAAAGCGTTTTGTTGAATCAATAGAGTTTGTAGAACTACATGAGGACAATTTTGATGCATTTTCTAACGGATATGCCCTCTTAATTCAAGCCATAGGGGCAGAGTTGGATACTGTATTCAAAGAGTTTTGCGGTTTCAATACAACGGATCGAAAAACGGTTGCAGACTATGCACAGTATATTTTGACCAACACACCGGATATAAAAAATCAAAAAATCAGTGTACAGGAATACGATATCGAAATACAACCGTTTATGAATTGGGATATTACCCAGCCCGCACAGTCGTTGCAATGGTGGGGAGCATTTACAGATGTCAAGCACAACCGCTATGAGCAGTTGAAGCAAGCAAAGCAGGAGAATGTACTAAATATCTTGGGAGCTTTGTATTTGATAGAAATGTTGTACTTGAAGAAAATCACTGATGGGACAGACGAATTTGATGTGTTTGATGAATCTTCCAACTTGTTTAGTTTGAAAAACTGGACTTCTAAGGCTGTGCCGCTGAGCCAAGCTTTTGCCGTGCTAAGTGATATGATGGACGACGAAAATAATACTACTAACAAAAAGTTCGATGCATAATTACTGTCGATATTGATAGAGAAAGAACCGAAAGGAGGTGCGCTATGCTGAGTGATTTTTCATGGGACATGACCGGATACATACCAAAACACGCTGTCAATCCGCACGGTGACGGCATCATTCCTTATGCGGCAGAGCGCATCTTCCAACTGGAACCGGAGCCTCCAGCGGTGGGCAATCTGAACGAATATATCCTGTCTGCCTTGCAGGAAAAGAATTTGATATATTTCTCATTCTTCCTACACCACTACGAGCCGCAGCTTAACAAGCGCATCAAAGACTTTCTCGGTGTGGATGGCGGCGATTTGTACGACACAGACCGATTTATAGATATAAAGCTCTCCTGCCGGGAACAAATGCTCCAAAAACTGATGGACTATGACCTTACCAAGGGCGCAGAGTATGCTACATACATCTATCCGTTCATCCGGGATGCTATGCTCCGTTTTCGCATGGGCGAAGAAAAATGGTCGGTGTCCTCTCTGACCAATTACAAAATGGTGCGGTCAATGGCTTGGCTGTACCACAATACCAAGGATGCGGTCAACGAATTTTCCAAGAAATACAACTGCGATCTTGCCCTTGCGGAAGAATATCTGAAAGTTGTCCGTGGAATCCGCAATCAGCAGCCTTTCTATGTCACAGACGAGGACGGCGAAGAAACAGGCGAGGATGTAGCCCTTGACGATAGCTGGAACTATACCGATATCCTCTGGAACGGCATACAGGCAGAAAAGGTGCAGCGGGCATTTGAGAAACTGAATTACCGGGAACAGACCTTGCTCGAAAAACGATTAGCAATTTGCATGACCTGTGGGCGTGTCAGCTCATGGAAAGACCGCCCCACCTTTGAAGAACTGGCGGTTATGTTTGAGGGCAGTACAGCCAGCGGTGCAGAACGAGCCTACCGAAAAGCAGTGGACAAGTTGACGGAATTTTTGGTTGCCGAGGGCGCAATCCATGCAGTCCGGCTAAAACAGAAATCCAAGACCAAGCGAAAAAAGAAAATCGCCGCCGCAATCTACGAATATCAGGCAGACTGCGACGGCGAATGGGGCGAAATATCATTAGATTTTGAGAACGGCAAGGCAGAGGTCATTTTGCTTGCCGATTGGGATACAGTGAAAACAAACAAATTTGCAAGCAGAGCAATCGCCTATCTTCTGAACTGTGAGAACGAAAAATTACCCAAGGAAATAATGGTGGCCTTTGAATAACGAGGGAGTGAGATACATGGAACAATTATTGATTATTGAAGATGATATAGGGTTGAATCAGGGTTTAAGTAAAGCACTGAAAGCAGATGACCGTCAGATTATATCCTGCCAAGACCTAAAAACGGCGAAGGAACAGCTTCTTTGCGGCAGTGTATCCCTGATCCTGCTGGATATCAATCTGCCGGATGGCAGTGGGCTTGAGCTGCTTCGGGAGGTCAAGGAAAACCTGCCCGGAGTTCCTGTTATTCTGCTGACTGCCAATGACACCGATCTGGACATCGTAGACGGACTGGAGAGGGGCGCTGATGATTACATTACCAAACCCTTTTCTCTTTCGGTTTTGCGGGCAAGGGTGAATACCCAACTGCGAAAGCAAGCGTCAAACCATAAAAATGCGCCGTTCCATATGGATCTATTTCACTTTGACTTTGAGGCTATGACCTTTTATGTGGGAGATTCAAAAGTGGAATTGAGCAAAACCGAACAAAAATTACTGCGTCTGCTTGTTGAAAACCGAGGCCGAACCATGACCCGTGGAGACCTTGTAGACCGGATCTGGACAGATGGCGCAGAATATGTGGATGAAAATGCTTTGTCTGTTACGATCAAGCGTCTGAGGGATAAGCTTGGTGCACAGAAATATATTAAAACCGTCTATGGAATCGGTTATAGCTGGGTGACAAAAGATGAATAAAACCGGCATTGTGATCATACTGCTGTGTTTTCTGGCGGCGGCAGCTGTTGTGTTATGGGAGCGGAGAAAGGCCAGAAAAACGATGGAAGAAATCGAAAGGATGCTAGACGCTGCCATGACCGGCTCCTTTTCTGAAACCAATTTTGATGAAAGCCAGCTGTCTGCATTGGAAACGAAGTTTGCGCACTATCTTTCCGCAGCAGAAGCATCTTCTCAAAATATAGCGCAGGAAAAAGACAAAATCAAAACCTTGATTGCAGACATTTCCCACCAGACGAAAACGCCGATTGCAAACCTGCTGTTATACAGCGAGCTTCTGAAGGAGGAAACTCTGCCTGCATCGGCGAAGGCAAATGTGGAGGCGCTGTACAAACAATCGGAAAAGCTGCGATTTCTGATCGATTCTCTCGTAAAGCTTTCCAGACTGGAAAACGGGATCATTTCACTCTCCCCTCAGCAAGCAGCGCTGCAGCCGCTGCTTGAAAGCGTAGTAGAACAATATACTGCCAAGGCTTCTGAAAAAGGATTGTCTTTGCGACTGCAAGATACCGATGCTTTTGCTGTATTCGACTTCAAATGGACAGCGGAAGCGCTGGCTAATATCGTAGACAACGCCATCAAATATACAGAGCATGGCACCATTACTATTTCTGCCGTAAGCTATGAAATGTTTTCAAGGATCGATATATCGGATACCGGTTCAGGCATCCCGGAAAGTGAGCAAGCGAAGATATTTGCTCGCTTTTACCGCTCAAATAGTGTGCAGAAACAAGAAGGTGTGGGCATCGGCTTATACCTTGCCCGACAGATCATATCCGGCGAGGGCGGTTATATCAAGGTTGCTTCCGTTCCGGGAAAAGGAAGTACGTTTTCCATATTTCTGCCGAAATAACAACAATTCTATCAAAACTGTTAGATTTCATTTTCCGCCGGAAAGAATGTGGAAAGATTCCTATGCGATAATCTGTATGTATCAAAGGATCATTTCCTTTCATACATACAGATTTTTTCATGGAGGTACTCATTTATGGAAGTTTTACAGGCAAAAAACCTGAAAAAGATTTATGGCTCCGGCAATAACGCAGTTCATGCGTTGGATGGAGTTGATTTAAGTGTAAAGAAGGGCGAATTTGTTGCAATTGTCGGCACATCCGGCTCCGGCAAATCCACGCTGCTGCACATGCTGGGCGGGCTGGATCGCCCTACAAGCGGCACGGTCATGGTGGACGGACAGGATATTTTCTCCCTGAAGGAGGAAGCGCTGACCATCTTCCGCCGCAGGAAAATCGGCTTTGTGTTCCAAGCATATAATCTTGTTCCGGTGCTGAATGTGTATGAAAATATTGTTCTACCCATTGAGCTGGACGGTGGCAAGGTCAATAAGGATTTCGTACAGCAGATTGTACAGACACTTGGGCTGGATGATCGTCTGGATGCGCTGCCCAATCAGCTCTCAGGCGGTCAACAGCAGCGAGTAGCCATTGCCCGTGCGCTGGCGGCAGCACCCGCTATCATTCTGGCAGATGAACCCACCGGCAATCTGGATTCCAAAACCAGCCAGGATGTATTGAGCCTTTTGAAAGTCACCAGTCAAAAGTTCGCCCAGACAATCGTAATGATCACTCACAACGAAGAAATTGCGCAGATGGCAGACCGCATTATCCGTATCGAAGATGGTCGGATCGTCTCCCAGAACTAACGGGAGGTGGCTACGATGAATGTCAAAAACAGAAAATGTATTCGAAAGCTCAGCTTAAAATCTCTTTATGCGAACCGTCGCCGCAATCTGATCGCTATTTTTGCCATTGCGCTGACAACGCTGCTATTTACGTCCATGTTCACCATTGTCTTGTCGTTGAACGCTAGTTATGAAACCTACCAGTTTCGGCAGGTAGGCGGCTATGCGCATGGCACCTTTAAGGATGTTTCCCCCGAGCAGGCGGAACGCATCGCTGCCCACCCAAAGGTGAAGGCTGCGGGGGTACGGAAGGTAATCGGTATCACTGCGGAGGGGGTCTTTGCCAAAATACCGGCAGAGATCAGCTACATGGATGCCAACTGCACTAAATGGAGCTATGCAACCCCTACTACCGGACGGATGCCCGAAAGCGGCAAAGAGGTGACCATGGATACGGCAGCGTTGCAGCTGCTTGGCGTGACGCCGGAACTGGGCGCCGAGGTCACGGTTTCCTATTCCATCACGGACAAGGATCAAACCGCCTTTACTGTAACAGATACCTTTACGCTGGTGGGCTATTGGGACTATGATGAACTAATGCCTGTTCATTACATCAACATCAGCCGTGATTACGCAGATGATATCGAAGCGCAGGCAGTGAAAACAGGTTTACAGCCCTTCCGCACTGACCTGAATGTCATGATGGCTTCCAGTACAAACATTCAAGGGCAGATGGAGCAGGTGGATACCGATCTTGGCTACACATGGGACAGCTATACCGATCCCAACAGCGTCCGGATCGGCGTCAACTGGGGATATACCTCATCCCAGCTGGAGTCGCAGCTTGATCCGGAACTTGTGATCGCCATAGCAGCTTTTTTGCTGCTGGTGATTTTCACTGGGTATCTTATCATCTATAACATTTTCCAGATCTCTGTTGTAGGGGATATCCGGTTTTACGGACTTCTGAAAACCATTGGCACAACGCCCCGGCAGCTCAAACGTATCATTCGCCAGCAGGCACTTCTGCTTTGTCTGATCGGCATTCCGGCAGGGCTGCTGCTGGGCTACGGCATCGGCGCTGTTCTGGTGCCTGTTGTCTTGCGCTCCACCCAGTTGGATGCAGGCATCACCACCATCAGCACATCGCCTGTGATCTTCCTTGGTTCTATGCTATTCGCCTTGCTGACAGTGCTCTTGTCCTGTTCCAAGCCCGGAAAAATGGCAGCTAAGGTCTCTCCGGTGGAGGCTACCAAATATACGGATGCAATGCAGACCAAGAAAAAACAGCGCAGCACCCGGGGAGCGAAGCTCCATCAGATGGCCTTTGCCAATCTGGGACGAAACAAGAAAAAGACGGTACTGGTGGTGGTGTCTCTGGCACTGTCGGTGACACTGTTCAATGCGCTGTGTGCCTTTGTGGGCGGCTTCAGCATGGAGAAGTATGTATCCGCCAAGACCTGCGCCGATTTTATCGTCAGCACGCCCGACTATTTCCGTTACAACTCAGCAGATGAATTCATCACGCCAGAACAGATCGGAGAGATCGCAGCAAACACAAAGGCCAGTCTTTCCGGCACGGGATATGCTGTGCGAAAACCCGCCTACCTGTGGATGACGGAGGATGCTCTGCGGCAGGACTATGCAAGGTACGAAAGCGCCGAGCAGTTGGACAGCCATATGAGCCGTCTGGAGCACCGGGGCAATATGGTGATGGGAAAGACCAGAATTGAGGCTCTGGATAACAGTCTGTTTGACAAGCTGCAAGTGTTCGACGGAGATATTTCTCCCATGTTGGAGCCGGACAATAACGCCATTGCCATTGCGGTTTCCTTAGATGACTACGGTAATCTGCCCAATCTTGAATACTACCCCAAGGTGGGAGACACGATCACCGCTACCTATGCGGACGATGTGAAATATATCGACAGCCGCACCGGGGAACTCTGCACCGAAGATACACCGGAGGAGTACCTTCAGGAAAAACTGTATGGAGCCAGAGATGTAGAGTACACGGTCTGCGCCTTGGTAGAGCTTCCGTATTCCATGAGTTATCGTTATGGTGGTATTGGATATGAGACAGTTTTGTCTGTGGATACCGCACAGAGGGACAGCGGTGGTGCGGCCATTCCGATGCTCTACCTGTTCGACACAGCGGACGAAGTTGACGAGGCCGAAGCAGAGCAATATCTATCGAAGCTCACTGCCGGTGAGTTTTCGCCCTTGATGTATGAAAGCAAGGCCACGGCTCGCTCTGAATTTGCTCAGTTCCGGCAGATGTTCCTTCTGATAGGTGGTATCCTCTGTGCTATCATTGGGCTGGTGGGACTCTTAAATTTCTTCAACGCCATGATGACCGGTATTCTTTCCCGCCGCCGTGAATTTGCTGTGCTTCAGGCTGTAGGAATGACAAACCGGCAGCTCAAAACCATGCTGATCTACGAGGGATTGTTTTACGCAATGTCCTCCGTAGCGGCGGCCTTTATTCTGTCGCTGGCGGTGGGACCTCTTGCAGGAAAAATGCTGGGCAGTATGTTCTGGTTCTTTGAGTATCGATTCACCATTCTGCCTGTCCTGCTGACAATTCCGGTATTTCTTCTGCTGGGGTGGCTGATTCCTTGCATGATGTATGACAACGCAGCAAAATGCAGTGTTGTAGAGCAATTAAGGGATGCTCAATAACTGTTAAGCAAAAAACGGCCCTCTGCCAAGGAAAAGGCAGAGGGCTGAGTTTTAATCTAAGGGTTTACATTCAGTTACAGTTTTTAGATAAATTTCGGGGTTTCCGTTCAATATCAAGTCTGCATATCCAATCGGGTCATTGTAGATTAGATAGTCCAGCTCTGACCGCTGATACATATTGTCAGCAACCTCATTCTCCACGGCGATGGTATCAATGGCAATCATGCTGCCATCTAAAAATTTCAGTTCCACACAAGCGGTATCCATGTTAAACTCACAAGAAATCAATCTATCCATAAGAAACCTCCATTTTGCGGGATGTTAGATCATCCCAAAATATTTGAATGCTTCTCGGATTGCTTTCTCTTTTTCCTGCGGACACTGGGGCTGTCTGGAATCCTCGGACTTCGGCAGATTATAGTTCTTACCAACCCCAATCCCACATTTTCGTTTAATCTGTGAGATATAGAGGTTGGACACCTTTAACCCGGTATGCTCCAACACATACTCCTTGATCTGCGGATAGGTTGCCCCATCCTGAAATTCGGACATATCCATATCTTCCAAAGAGAACTCAACCCGAATCTTTTTCGAGTCAACCTCACCCTTGGAAAGCAAAACTACCGTCTCATCTGTACTCTCGTTGTCCCAATCCACGCCTAATACATTTCTGCCATTCATATATATAGGAAATTTAAACCGGAGACCTTTTAATATTCTGCCATCCTTTTGCTCTTCCTCATAGATAAACACATCCGACAGGAAGCTCTTCAAAAATGTCTTCTTTTCCAGATCTGTAAATTTATCATACAGCTTATCAAAGAATAAAAGGAACTGGTAAACATTATCTTCTGAGATTTTGTCCTGCCTGATATTATATAGTCTTGTTTCGACTTCTTCCATGGCATCCTCAATATCAGTGATTTCATCATATAGCTTGTCCAAACGTTCCTGCATGTCATTATATTTTTTGTCATAATTCTTATCGGATACAGATAAATGATCCATCTGGTCAGCAAGCCTGTTTTTTGCCCCGGTTGTCTGGCTCAGTCTATCTTTTAATCCATCATATTCCTTGTCAAGCTCCGAAGTATCAATGCTGCTTCCTATCTGCTTACGGATTTCCTGCTCAAACTTTGGATTCTTCACAAATTTGCGGATAATTTCCTCAACTGCCGCATTGATTCTGTCCTCATTCCACTGTCTTTTATAAGTACAGCGGTGTCCGTCCACAAGCTTCCTGTGTTTGCAGGCATAATAAAAATAATCCTTATAATAACCTCCATCCGGATGCTTCTTGCGGTTTACATTGCCATACATACCGCTTCCGCAGACAGGGCATTTTATAATTCCGGATAAAATATGCTCATGTTCAAGGCTGTGCGTTTTTACCTGTAAAACACCTGTCTCCTGCCGCTTTCTGTGTGCCTGGTTCCACATTTCTTCTGATATAATTGCCTCATGGACTCCATCACTTAGCAAGTAATCCTTTTGTTTTACGATATGATATTCATTCCTTGTTCCCGGAATCTTCTCATTTTTTCTTCTGCCAAATGCAAGTTTGCCACAATATATCGGATTGTCCAGTACACCTTTGACGAATGATGTAGAGAAACCTTCGATTGTGTTATTCTGGCGAAGCTTTTTCTTATAACCACTGTTATTTAAAAATGCAGATATCGAAGCCATTCCCATCGTTGTATTGACGAATTTATCATATATAATACGGATAATCTCTGCTTCATCCTCTGCAATGATAAGCTCACCATTTACCAGCTGATAGCCATATGGTGCAAATCCGCCGTTCCATCTGCCTTCTCTCGCTTTCTGTCTGCGGCCTTCCATTGTCTGGACAAGGATATTCTCACGCTCTATCTCTGCTACCGCAGATAACACAGATATCATCAGCTTCCCGACATCCTTAGAGCTGTCAATCCCATCCTCTACACAGATAAGATTAACTCCATAATCCTGCATTTTCTGCAATGATGATAAAACATCTGCGGCATTTCTTCCAAATCGTGACAGCTTAAATACCAGCACATAATCAACATTGTCTTTGCCACTTTCTACATCCGCAAGCATCTGCTTAAACTGTGGTCTGCCTTCCACACTTTTGCCAGATTTACCCTCATCAGAATATTCCCCGACGATAGACATTTCCTGATACTCTGCGTATTTTCTAAGCTTGTCCTTCTGTGCATCAAGACTGTAACCATCTACCTGCATGGAAGTGGAAACTCTTGTATATATGTAACATTTCTGCTGTTTTTTCATCAGATGTTATCTCCTTTTTACTTCCTTGGAAACCTCTTTAATGCTTTCAAGATATGCTTTTTCGACTGGTGTTAAAGTAATCTCCTGATATTTTCTGTATTCTGACTTTGCTTTCTCCAATGCCTGTTTATGACTTACAGAACCGGAACCAGTTAAAAGCTTTCTGTTTCCTGATGACAACACACTATCCAGCTGCTTTACATAATCATCCATATACATAGGTTTATGTTCAATTGCATTAATTTCTGCCAAATCAAAATAACCAGATACAAGATTGTTTAATACTTTAAGTTCATTTTCTTCAAGATAATTCTTTGCAATTCCTATATCCTTTAATGCTGGTAATTCACCTGAAAATGAAGTAAGTCCCATAAATGGCTTTTCTGCATCTGCCCGCTGATATATAACCTCTGCCGCAGTATGACCATGTGCTGCATAGTGAAGTTTATTCTGAACAATTTTAAAGAATCTAACAGACTCTTCGCTATGAGGATTGTAATCTACACTCGTAGCATACAAATCAAGAACCTGACGATACAAGACCTTTTCTGAAGATCTGATATCCCTGATTCTATCCAGTAACTCTTTCCAGTAATTTCCTCCACCATTTCCCTTCAAACGCTCGTCATCTATCGTAAATCCCTTAATCATATATTCTTTTAGCCGCTTTGTTGCCCACTGCCTGAATCTTGTTGCAATCACTGATTTAATACGGTATCCAAGAGAGATAATCATATCTAAATTGTAATAAGTAACATTATATGTTTTTCCATCATCTGCAGTTGTTCGGAATTTCCGAACAACTGAATCCTTATCCAGCTCCCCTTCTTCGAATATATGCTTTATATGTTCACTTATATTTGATTTACTGCATTGATATAATTCAGTAAGCTGCTGTTGTGTCAGCCACACTGTATCATCTTCTATTTTAACTTCTATATTTGTCTGCCCATCATCAGTCTGATATATAAGTATTTCCCCATATTCATCGGTTCCAATTTTATCTGCCATAAGCACCTCTCCAATCCATTACTTCTTAGTTATGAAATGTGAACACATGTGTTCACTATTGTCCCAACTAAATCTTATCATCATTCCAACCTCTGTTCAACCAAAACTTTTTCCAAGATGAAAGAATAAAACAAAAAGACTCCACTCCTATGAATGAAGTCCCGTAATATATGTATACATCCCGTAACATATTATCTACAGGATGCCAGCTGCCTATGCAGCCTTTTTGTCCAGAAACTGTTTTACCCCACCTAAGTAATAACAGAACCGGTCAAATTGTTTCTGCCTGCTTACTTTCTCGTCATCAATTGAATCCTTGATCATCATACACACCTCTACTTCTTCTTTTATCTCTGGTGCATATTTAATAATCATGTCTGCAAGAAAGCTACAGCAGCGTTCAAAATCCTTGTTCATTGCCAAGCCTCCTCAAAATATTATCTTGTGAATAATTCACAGAACATATTTTATCTCAAGACTTACTAAAATGGAATAGATTTTACTGAATGGTAGTTTTCAAATATTTCTATCTATCGCAAATCAATTCTCTCAAGGCACATATCCTGCGATATAACCAGAGTCTTCTATGTCTTTTCCTGCTCAAACAATATTCCTTCTTATATATTAGTCCCCGGCGACGGCTAGATACGCATTAGAGATGTCTCCATCCAAATGCTGTTCTAGCAAGGGATTTTTCCCTTTAACCCTTTGTTTATTATATGTGGTGGCGCTTTTTGCCCCCATTTTATCATTTTGGTGGCGCTTTCTGCCCCCACTTTATGATTTTGACGGCGCTTTTTGCCCCCACTTTTTATGTTCTGATTTCATTGTAATCTTGTTTAGATTCCAGATTTTAAAAAACGGGGGCGCAAAATGGGGCCATTTTTGAATTCCGGGGGCGCTTTTCGCCCCCAAATAGTGAAAGTGGGGGCACTTTCTGCCCCCACTCAGGAAATATTGCTAAAATACAGTTTAGATTTACCATACATACAAATCTGGAAGTTATCATACCGCCTTTATTATTTTCTCTACATCTTTTTTTCTTGATAGCCATATAACTTTATCATCATATCTATCTAAAATACTTCTTATTTCTTTCAGATTTTTATTCTGAAAAGTTTCAGTCCATTTCAAAAGGTTATAGACCGATTTCAAAGTTTCTCTTTTTCCTTTTTGTATTCCCAATTTTCTTTTTATAGAGCGCATAATAATTCTACTTTTATATAAATAACCAGGCATATCTAAAACATATATTTTATCAGCTTCATCAAAACTTTGCTGTACCCAGGCATAATATACCCCCTCAATTATCCACTCATCATTATTATATAATATTTCTTGTAATAACGCTTTTCGTTCATCAAGCGTTCTCTTTTTGCCATATTCTTTGGCGTTATTATCCCATTGAATATCATCTAAGTCGAAACAGGAAATATTATACTTTTTTGAAAGTGCATTTGCTAAATAGGTTTTTCCAGAACCACTGCAACCAATAATATGTATTTTCATAAGTCAGTATTTTCCTTTATCAAACTCCTTTTATTTCTGCTGAATCATCTTAAAATGCTCCAATGCCTCCACAATTGCTCTCTCTTTATCTTCCGGACACTGTGGTTGCCTACTGTCTTCATTTTTAGGTAAATTATAATTCTTTTCAACCTCAATTCCACATTTTCTCTTTACCTGTGAAATATACAGATTGGAAACTTTCATGCCGGCATTATGTTCAGACACATACTTCTTTATCTCATCATATGTTGCCTTAGTCTCTGCAGATGTTATATCCACATCATCAAGTTCAATCGTTACATTAATGTAATCATCTGGCTTTTGTTTCAGTTGGGACAAAAGAACAACCGTTTCCACATGTGTAGTATTCCCAAACTGATCCACCGCCCTTACCTTGCAAAGCTCATATCCGCCCTCACAAAGCACCTTAAGATCCCTCGCTAACGTCGCCGAATCACAGCTTACATACACGATCCGCTCCGGCTGCATCTTAAGCATCGTCTCAAGACATACACCATCGCACCCCTTTCGCGGCGGATCGACCACGATCACATCCGGGTGCAGCATATCTGCATCTGTGTCTTTCTTTTTTTCATAAAATGCCGGCAGCACTTTCTCTGCTTTTCCTACAAAAAACTCAGCATTATTGATACCGTTGAGCGCCGCATTATTCTTCGCATCCTCGATTGCCTGTGGGACGATCTCCACCCCATAAACTTTTCCCGCTTTCTGTGCAAGAAAAAGTGAAATCGTGCCGATGCCGCAATATAGATCCCACACGGTCTCTTTTCCGGTCAGTCCCGCATAGTCGAGCGCAAGGCTGTAGAGTTTTTCCGTCTGGACAGGATTGACCTGATAAAATGACTGCGGTGAAATATGGTATGCGACCGCTGTATCAGTCAGTGAAAAATCCTTCGTATCGCGTAGATGGATCATATCGGTAATGTATGGATCGCCCCAGATACATTTCGTCACATCCCCGAGGATCACATTTGTTTTCTTCGTATTCTGATTGATGGAAATGCTCTTCATTCCCTCGATGGCTGTCAATCTGTCGATCAGTTTTTCCACTTTAGGAAGACTATTTCCGTTGATAATCACACAGACCATAAGCTCTTTTGTGGAAAACCCATAGCGGATCAGGACATGACGAACCAGCCCCTTACCTGTATTTTCATCGTAAGATGCCACATGATATTCTTTCATATAAGAAAGGACTTCATTTAAAATAATCTGATTTTCCTCCACACCCAGTTTACAGTCATTGACCGGGATAATACTGTGGGTACGCGCTGCATAAAAACCGGCAACCGGATTCCCATCTTTATCCGCACCGATCGGAAACTGTGCCTTGTTCCGGTAGCGGTATGGTTCTTTCATCCCCACGACAGGAAGCATGATTCGGTCGATCAATTCCGGCGCAAAACCGCCAATACGAATCAGATTTCCGCGCACTTTGTTCTGCTTAAATTCCAGCTGCTTTTCATAATCCAACGCCTGTATCTGACATCCGCCGCATCTCCTGTGAAGTTCACACTGTGGTGTCACACGAAATTTAGACGGCGATAAAATCTGCTCCACTCTCGCATAACCATAATTTTTCTTCATCTTTGTGATGCGGGCTTCGATCTCATCTCCAAGCACCGCATCTTTAACGAAAAAGGTCATGCCATCGTATTTTCCGATTCCTTCGCCGTCCACGCCCATATCTTCGATTTTCAGTTCTATGATATCATTTTTCTGCATAATTATAATTTCCCGGAGCGTCTGATATTGCTCTCAAGCAGACGGTTGTACCCCTGCCATTCCTGATTATTTTCCGGCACGTTGTTAAAGATTTCGCGCACCGTCTCCATCTTTGCATCGATATTATCCGCAAAACTGAGTGCTAATGCCTCCGGCAGCGCCGGTTTTTTCGGTGAACCAAACTCTAACTCGCCGTGATGTGCTAAAATACAGTGCTTTAACTCGCTTGCCAGTCCCTTTGGAAAATCCGGGATCGTGCGGATCCTGTCACCGACCATCTCGGTTCCGATAATAATATGTCCTAAAAGCTGACCGTCATCCGTGTAATCATTTTCCGGGAATGTGGAAAGCTCCTCTAATTTTCCGATATCATGGAAAATAGCTGCCGTGATCAAAAGATCGCGGTTTAACATCGGATAACAGCCTGCAAAATAATCACAGTGCTTTGCCACACTTAAGCTGTGCTCAAGCAGACCACCGACAAATCCGTGGTGCACAGTCTTTGCAGCAGAGTGGAATTTAAAGCGTTTTTCAAAATCTGCATCTTCCACAAAAAAGCTCTCTAACAGCTTCTTTAAATGCACTTCTTTGATGCTCGCAATCAGGCCTTTTAACTCCTCATACATCTGGTCGATATCCTTATCGCTGACCGGAAGGTAATCTTTTGGATCATACTCCCCTTCCTGCACCTTGCGGACACGCTTTACATTCAGCTGTAAATTGCCCTGAAAGCTGGTGATATCACCCATTACGGCTATGTAATCCAGTGAATCGAACTCGTCGATTCCAACAGAACCAGGCTCCCATATCTTCGCATCCAGTGTGCCCGTTTTGTCCTGTAAGATCAATGTATCATAAGGTTTTCCTGCCTTTGTCAGTGCAGACTGTTTTACTTTACATAGATAGATTTCATTAATTCGCTCGCCCTCTCTGAGGCTCTCAATATACTTCATACTACTCCTTATTCCTGCTTTTATTTTCTAAAATTATTATGCCTGTATCCGCATTTCTGCTTCTAAAATACATGCCTGTATCTGGTTCACATCTCTATGGCAGTACACTGACTTCTACCGTGCAGGTGATTTCCGTATAACCTTCCGGTCCCTGCCGCTCAATCTTCACTTCCACCGTATCTTCCGGCTTTAACGAAAGCAGTTTTTTCTCATAATTTTCTGCCGTAAGAATCTCATCCCCGTCAATCTCCGTAATGACATCCCCATTCTGAAGTCCCGCCGCCATTGCCGGTGAATCCATGCAGACATCTTTGATATAGGCGCCTTTTGGTATTTCATATTCACGTTCGATCGCCGCAGTAACCGTTGTCACTTCAAGCCCGATGTACGGAATATCCTGTCCGTTTGACAACATCTCAATCAACGCCTTTAATTCAGAAATAGAAATCGCTGTCAGTGTATTCTCATCGCCTGCACTACTGTATCCCTGCATCACGATCCCGATGATCTCACCATCCACATTGACAAGCGCACCGCTTCCATTGCTGCTTCCGACAATATCTGTCGTAAATACACTGTAATTATGATCTATCGTGGAAATACTATTTGTCGTAGATGTGATATTTCCGGTCAGTATCGAATAATTTGTTCCAAGCGGACTTCCGATTGCAATCGCAATCGTTCCCTGCGTAACGGTCAGTGAATTGCCAAGAACTGCAACCGTGATCGCATTCTTTGTACTTTCTGTAAGCTCCGAAGTCTTTACGCTTAACACAGCTATCCCTGTATTACCATCGTATTTTTTCATTTCAGCTTTCACGACAGCATCATTAATAAATGTGACATAGATTTCCTGTGCATCTGCAATCGCCTTGCGTTCTGTTAAAACCAGCAGTTCCCTGCCATTTTCCGCTACAATAATACCGGAAGCCTGCCCCTTACTCTCATATGGGTTATTAAACCAGTCGGTATCGCTCTTCACACCGGTTACCGTCACGATAAACTTGTTTGCTTCTTTTCCAACCGCATACAATTTATTCTGAAGTTTCTGAAAATCGGCAAGTTCAAGTTCCTGCATTTCATTGTTTGAAATATCCCCAGTGTTATGTTCCGTTTCCGGTTCATCCGTCTGCTCCTGCTGACTGTTTCCCGCTTCTTCTGTCTCCTGCTGCCCGTTTTCCGGCTCTTTGTTTTCTCCCTGCTGTCCGTTATTCTCTGTGTCCTTTTGCTCTGTCGATTCCTGCGTATCGTCCTGTCCGGTTTCTTCCGTTTCTGTCACATCATCCTTCGGAATCGTAACGACAGACTTCTCCTCCGGGTAAAACCAGTTTGAAAACTCCGGCTGCAATAAACTAAACACCAGTGCTGCCACCGCACCAAAAATAACGGCAAGCGCTACCGTAAACAATGCTTTTTTTACAAGACGTTTTTTATTCAACGGCTTCTCCTTGATCTGTTCATTAATAAAAGAAAAGCCACCCTTCTCTTTCTCCTGCATGATTTTCCCTTCCTTAACAAAAATGAAAACCGCACCTAGTTTATTATAGTTTGAAACACATACGCTTGCAACACTATTTTTTGCATTTCCGGCTTTCATTCCCCTAATTAATGGGATATAATGTGAATTAGCAATGAGCAGTGCCAAACATGGAAATAACAAAAAATGGCTGCTCGCAGACACTTTTTTGTTATTTTTATGTTTGATAGGGCGAATGCCCGTCAGCCCGGAAAATCTCTGATTTTTCGGGCTGGCACTGCGGACTAAAGTTGAACACAACTCCCCGTCAACTCAGCGCAATCTCTGATTTTTCGGGCTGGCACTGCGGACTAAAGTCGAACACACATATCCGTCGGCATGCTGCCACTGCAAACTAAATTTTCAACCACAAGGAATTACAAATCATATGAATGAAAAAGTTTTAAAAACATTAGAATACAATAAAATCATCGCACGTCTCGCGGAGCACGCTTCCAGCGAGGACGCAAAAAAACGCTGTCTTACCCTCACACCAGGCACAGACATAAACGAAATCAACCTTTTACAGTTACAGACCAAAGATGCCCTAAACCGTCTCTTTAAAGGCGGGCGCATCTCTTTTTCCGGTGTACACGACATCCGAGACTCCCTGAAACGTTTAGAGATCGGTGCATCCTTAAGCATCACGGAACTGCTGCGCGTCTGCTCTCTCTTAGAGGCAGCAAAACGTTCAAAAGCATTTTCCCGCACCAGCATCGGACACACCGGACCGGACC
>ERZ779671.635-NODE-635-length-17051-cov-2.964403_pt1 | contig 17051 bp, 10 predicted proteins | sample MGYA00511074_ERZ779671 | MGnify/ENA primary metagenome ERZ779671 (study PRJEB29588, sample SAMEA2158454) | human gut metagenome | biome: human gut; feature: human-associated habitat; material: faeces | place: Denmark | collected 2008/2010 ... | reverse complement strand
TTATCTTCAATTTTTTTTACATTTATTTCCTATTCAAATCAAAATTTTATATCTCAATATTATTTTGTTCTCAAATATTCATCAGAGAAATTTTCATTTTCGCTTCCATTAACCAATATTTTTATCGAATTTATTTCTTTTAAATTTGTAAGAGTATTCACTATACTATTAATAATTTTTAATTTTTCATTTTCATCTTTATAATTTAATATCTCATTTGAAAAGTTTATAATTGCACAATTTTTTTCAATTTTTATTTCATTTAATCTTGTTCCATCTGGAATTAATTTTTGTAAATTATTATTTTGAGGTCCTTTTATTAAATAATTTATTAATTGCTTTTCTGGTTCTTTTAATAATATATTTGCATTAATTACTCTTATTTCATTTTCTAATTCATCATTTTCATTTTTAAAATATAATATTATTTTTGTTTGTTGATTATTTTCATCAGAAATTTCTTCTTGAGGAATATAATCTTGATATTCGTCTTCAACCTTTTTTAATTCTATATTTTTAAATAAAAAATATATTCCTATCCCAACAAATGCAATTGTTATTATTGCTCCCAACATTCTTTTTTTATTCATATAAATTTCCTTTCTATTAAATTATTTTAACTACTCTTTTCTATTCTTGTACACTGAAATATATTCATATATTTTTCTGTTAGAACTATATAAAAAATAAAAAGCTTAAAATTTATTATTTTAAGCTTTTCTATTTTTTAATTTTGAAATAATATTTTAAAATTTGTATCATCTAATAATTGAATTATTATTTTCATATTATTTGTATTAGAATCATTTTCATTATTCTCATATACTGTTATTTCAGCTATATAATTATCTCCTTGCACCTTTACATTTTTTATTTCATATATATTGGAATTATAAAGTTCACTAGTTATATATGAAATAAAACTATTTATTTCACTAAAATTTTCATTTTTATATGATTCATCTAAGATATTATATAAATTTATATAATCATATGTATTAATCATTTTCATGACTTTATCAACATCAGTTGTTATTTTAGTAACAATCTTTGCAGAATTATATTTCTCTTTAAATGAGTCTAATACAATAGTATATTCATCAAGTTGTATTGTAAAATTCATTGGTATATTTTCACTTATAATATAATTATTATCTTTTTTAGTCTTTATTGAATAATTAATATTATCTTCCTTAGAAGTACTTTCTGTTACACTTTTTATTTCTGTATCAAATTTTGCATTGTTTAACATTTGAGTTCTATAATATATAAAGTTATTATAATTATTTTGAAATCTTTTTTCTCTATATTCTGAGTCCAACATTTGATATGCCTTTGTTGGATTATTTGTAATTAAATTTATATAATATTTAACATACTTTTGAGCAATCTCTTCACTTGTAATTCTATAAAATTCAAAAGAATTATGATTATTAGAAGAAATTTGTTGAGGAGCATGTGCTTCAATTTGATTAATGTCTGTATAATTATTTTTATATAAAGGTATTATTGCATATGTATAATTTGACAAATCCAAATTAACAATATAATATTTTTCTTTATCATATTTTCCATCATCTTCTGTTCCTTTTACTATATATGAATATAATGTTTTATCTCTTGTTTCATATATTTCAGTTGCTAAGAATGTATATGCACTTTCTATATTAGTAAGTATGTTATTTGTATTTAAATTATTTGTTTTTATAAAATCTGAATCTAATAAGTCAATTACATCAACTGCTCCACCTATTTTTATTGCATTCAAATAATTATTAATACATTTTTCTATACTATAGAAATATGTACTATTAGCTACTTTTTCTTTGGAATATTTTGCCTCTTCATATACATCTCCCTGAGGTATATCTACGGTTGTAGCTTTTCCATCTTCATCTATATATTTATCTTTCATATAAATATTTTTTATAACAATAATTCCAATAATACATATTGTAAGTAAAATAAGACTTAACCCAATAATCCAAAATATTTTTTTCTTTTCTTTCATATTTTTTCCTTTTCTAAAAATTAAAATTAATTCTTTTTGTTAATCTTTATTATATAATCAAAATTTCCTAATTGAACTATTCTTTGTTTACTACAATTAACATATGACTTTACACGTCTGATTGCATTTGTTGATCCAGCACCATATGTTCCATTTCCAGCATATAATTCTATATGAGCGGAACTAGAAGTTTTTAATAATAAATCTCCTTCATTAATTGTTGCATTACTATCACTTGTTTTTTGCCATGTCCACCCATAATGTGAAAGATCATAATTTCCTGTTCCACCTTTTATCCATTGAATAAAATCATATGTTGTTAATTGATATTTTCCTTTAAATTCGGTATATCCATTCATTATTAATATCCATGTTATATATGTACTACAATCTATTCCTCCACCACTTCTATCAACTTCTCCTGGTGTTGTTGGATAATTCATTGTATTTCCATTACGATATGAATATAAATTTGTTCTAATGTAATCATGTATTTGTTGCGCTGTTGCAACTATACTTTGTCCAGCTGCAACATCAAAATCTGCACCTCCATTATATGTATTAGAACTATATCCATTAGTTTCATATAATGATACATTTTGATCTAATGCATCTGCATCACCCGCTTCTATATCACGCCTTAATACACTACTTGATCCACTATATGATTCCATATAAAGGGTCATAATTAAAATTCCAACAATGACTACCCCAATTATAATAAGACTTACTGGTGCTGTTGCCATTATTAATTTTAATATTAATTGTCCTAATTTTATAACTGCTTTTACTGCTGCTTTTCCAATCTTTTTTAATGCTTCTTGTGTAGCTTTTTTGGCTTTTTCTGAAATATTTCTAGTAACATTTTGAACCTGTTGAACCATCTTATCAACAGCTTGTGATTCTGCTTGTGAAAACGGATTATTTTCTAAATCATCTAACTGTTGATTATCATTATTAGGATCTTGATTCATATGACCTCTCACCTCCTATTTAAAAACTGAATGACATTTTAAAGTTTGTTCCATCTTCTAATTTCATAACAAATTTTATTTCTTTATTGACACTACTGTTTTTATCTTTTAATGTTGCTGAATATGTATAATAACTTCCTTGTTCTTCAAATATTAAAAATTCTATTTCATTATTTTCATAAAAATTTTCTTTTAAGTATTTTTCTAAACTATTAACATCTGTTACTCCAATATTATTTTTAAAACTATCTGCTAATAATGTATATACATAAGCATAATTTTTATCATTTATTCCCATTATAAATTTATTAATATTTAAAGCTGTTTTTATTCTTATATCAGATGCTTCATATTTTGTAACAAATTGTGGAATATCTACAAGATATTGATCTAATAATACTGAAAAATCCATTACATCTTTAACTTGAAATATATAATAATCTGAATAATTTGAATAAGCCACATATTGTTTTTCATCATCAAAATAATTTACTTGAAGTTTACTTAATTCCATTGCTTTTATTTGAGCAATCTTATTGTTAATATAAGTATAAAAATTGTTATAATTTTCAAATTTTATTTTCTTATATTCATCATCTAGTAATGAATATGCTTTTTCTGGATTTGTTATCATTAACATTTTATAATAGTCAAAATATCTTTTTACTACTAAATTATCTGAAATATCTTCTTGTAAAAATTCTCCATTATAATTATCTGTTATTAGATATTTTTGGGCACCAGATTTTGCAATTTGTTCATATTCTGATTGTTCAATATCTAATTTTTTTTGTGTTATTTTATAATTTGATGATTCTTCATCAAAGTCTATTGCAAAAAATACATTTTGATAGCTTTGATTTCCAATATCAAATATTTCTCCAAATACATATAATCTATATGCTAATACAACATCTATTTCTTGAAAATAAATTTCAGTAGCAAAGAATGTAGTGTTTGAATCTATATTAGAATTTACAATTTTTTCAACCATTGAAAATGTATTTATTTGATCTATTTTTTCTATACTTTCATCAATTTCAAGCTCTGGTAAATCTTCTTCTCCTACATCCTCTTGAATATTTGGATTTTTTACTTTTGTATTTAATATAATTAAAACAGTTGCTACAATTACTAATACTACAATTGCTATAATTATTAAATATTTAAATATATTTTTATTATTCATTTATAAATACCTTTCTGAAATATATTTATTTTAATTTTACTGTTCTTACTTCATCTGCATATGCTAATATCTTATTTATATTAATATAATTTTCTGTTCTTGTAGCTCTTGAACTTCCTGGATCCAATACATATGCTAATGCATCTCCTTCATATTTTAAGCCTACAACGGCAATAAAATGTCCACCTTTTGTATTATAAATATTACTTGGATCAGAATTTGCTTTTATATGAACTATTGCAGGATTTCCTGTACTTAATTGTTCAATTAGTTTTGCTTTTAAGTTATTTGTATATCTTACTCCTGTTGCTCCTACGGAACTCATCCATGAAAACCATGCATTTGTATTATTGGGACTTATCTCTGTTGGCGTATATGGTTGTCCTGTACTTGGATTCTTTATTCCTAATCCACTTAAACATATTGCTAGAGATGCTCTACCACATATATTAGTTCCTGTTCCTTGCTTAAAATAATAATATTGCCTATTTGAAATAAATTCTCCATCTTGATCTGTTGTTTTTATTGTAGTTAATTTTGATAATGTCCATTTTGTTTTTCCGCTTCCTCCAGACATTTTTGGTCCATTAGAACTACTTGCAGACGAATCTGTATCTACTTTATAACTTTTTGGTGTTGCACTAGTATCATTTGAATTAATATTAAAACTATACATTGAATCTTCTGATAATCCTACTGCAAAATCATAATTCAAGTTTTGAGTATTTTCTGTTAAATATTGATTACCTGTTACTTGAGTTATAACTGTTCTCATAAATCTTTCTAATTCTTGTGTATTTCCATTTTGCTCCAATAAAGAAAATAATAAACTAGCAGCTGATGTGAAATTATTTTGAACTTGTGGATATTTTTTTATTAATCCTATTATAAAATCTGTTTTATATTCACCATCTATAACTGTATAAATATTATATTTATTTGTCCATTCAGCTTTTCCTTCGTATATATAAAAATGCGTATTTTTCCATTCATATAGATTACTATAATGATTAGCATCACAATTATGTCTTCCAATTCTTCTTTCTTCATATGGCTCTAGTCTTTCAACATATGGTACAGGATCTGGTTTTATATCAATTTTCTTTACACTATTTAATTTCTTAAATGGCCTTTCTATTCCTCCAACTTTAGGTTTTAATTGGTAATTCATATTCCATGTTTCAGCTCTTATTAAATATAAATCTCCCGTATTTTTTATTTTTACATTCAAAAAATCTTTTAATTCATATCCTGCATACTTTAAACATGTTGCATAAACTTCATCTTCATTTCCAATATAATCTCCTATCTGTTTATTTACTAACTCTTTTCCAGAATGAGGTTTCTCCTCTGTATGGCTAGTAACATTTCCCTCTGAATCTGTTGTTGTTGTTGTTATATCTTTACAACAATCCCATCTATTCCAAGTATCAACTTGATATGTACTTAATTTTCCACCTCTTATTACATCTTTAGCATCTGTTCCATAATTATAATGAATAAAGTCGGTCTCTGTTGATTCTAAAAAACCAATCTCGATTTTTGAATCACTATTACATTTATCAAGAAGCTCATTCATAAAATCTTCGTTTTGTGAAATCATTTGCATTGCAAGAAAGTAGTTTACTGGTGTTGCTGTTTGTTCTAACAAGTTTAAATATTCATATTCTTTTATTTTAAATGTTGATTCTACTCTTGTTGCTGTTGCATAATCATCTGGTAATAATTCAACACCTGCAGGATCTTTTGTTCCTGAATCATCAATTGCTCTATTAGGTGTTATATTATCATAATCCCAAACATAATTTTCTTCTGAAACTAATATACACAATTTCATTCCTTGTGGATTTATTGAAAAGTACTTTAAATATTTTTGAGTTTCAGCATAAGATCTTGCTGTAAGCTCTGAATATTTTTTTAACGTAGCATATGGAACATATTCCAATGTTATACCTTCTCCAAAATCCATTCCATTTTCTTGTGATGTTCCACCAGAATTTGAAGCATTATATCTACCAAATTTACTAGTATATCTTTTTATTTTAACATTTCCATTAATTGCTGTATGTGCATAAGAACCTATATTAGGTAACATATTTTTTAATTCTGTTCTAATATATTTATCTAATACATTTTTCAGTTGGGAATCTGGTGTATAAGTTTGACTTGTATTGTCATTAGCTTTTATATCATAATCTTCATCTCTAAATCCAAAAGCATATGTATCAACAGAAGCTTTTTCCAATGCTTGTATAATTCTTAATGCATAATTTCCTTGTAATTCATATCCATTACTTGTTATAGAAACCATATTTTTTAAATCTGAAGAAGCTTCTTCTAATCCTGCTAATAAACTGGTAGCTGTACTACTACCAATATTAGAACTTTTATCATCAGCAGAATTAGATAAACTAAGGTCTGCTAATTCTACTGAATTTATTACTCCTATTGCATATGTTCGAGTCATTGTGGAAAAAATGATTATAATTACTAAAATCGCAATTATTAAATTTCTTAATAATGTTTTTTTCATATTTTCCTCCTTCTAGTTATATTGAACTGTTATTGTTGTTGTATTTGAATATGCAGTTCTATTATGTGTACTTAAATAATCTTCATAATCTAATATTATTTTTGGAAATATTAGTTTATCTGCTTTATTTGCAACACTATATAATTTATTAAATTTAACTGTAATTTCTTTAGTCTCCCCTGCATTTAAAATTAAGTCTTGTTCATCAAGTACACTATTTATAGACGAATATATTGCACCTTTAGTATTAGTTAAATATACTCTATTACCAGCATCATTTGTTGTAACTGCAATTGTCTTTTGAGAATTATTCTTTATTTCTATTGTCATTTCTTCATATTTACTATATCTATTAATTTTTCCAATTTTAACATCTATATCGTCAAATACATATCTAGTATTTTTATTTTCACAATAAATATAATTATTTACATTTATTTTATATTCATTGTCTTTTTTTACAAATGTATAATACTCTTCATTAGAAGAATATTTTTCTCCTCCTGTTGCTAATAAATCTCCATTAAAAGTTACCAAATAAACTGCATTATCTCCTTCTACAGCCCATTTTGATAAAGAATATTCTTGTTTTTCAGGAAATCTTAAATCTATGTAATATTCCTTAAAAGTTTTAGCATCATTATATTTTAATGCTTCTTTACAGTCATCTGTCAACATATTATATGCTTGCACATAATCCCCACTATTACAATAACTAACAAACTTTTTCATTGTATTTTCAATAGTATTATTATTTAATTTTTTTACTGACTCTGTTTCTATATTATCTAATGTAACATTTTCTTGATTTGAATATCCATTTTCTGTTGTCAATTGTTTATCTTGTGCTATTTTTTGATTATTTTCTTCTTGAGCTATATAATATTGATTTAATATAACTATTATTAATATCACAAATATAACTACTGCTGTAGCCAGAAAAATATTTTTTTGATTTTTATTAAAAAATCTCATAAAATTGTTCATTCTATTCACCTCCAAAAATATCTAATTCAGAATTTTCTTGAACATTGTTAAACTCTACTGCACTTTCTATCATATCCAAACAATTTTTTCTAACTAAATCACTTGATTTTGAACTACGATTGTTTTGCACTGCTCTTTCTGCTATCTCCTCCCTTGCAGACTTATCATTAATAACTCTGTCTAATTGATTTCTGCTTTCTAAACTATTCTTATACTTGTATACTTCTAATGCTTTTTTATCTGCTTCCTCAATGCTATAAGAACTATTATGTTTTCTTAAGTAATTTGAATATCTAAAAATTTTCTTTTGCTCATTAACATCTTGTATAGCAGATTTTACAACTATATGTTTTGCTCTTCTAATCATTTCATCTGATTTTGCACCATAAGTGTTTTTAAATTCATCTTGAACATCATCTCTTTCAGACCAATCTTTAGCTATTCTATTTTTTCTTTCGTCATCTGAACTGCCATAATTTACTTCTCTAGCAACTCCTTTTGCAAACTTCTTGCCACTTTTATACACTTTTCCTCCAAGGGCAATTCCTCCTGCTAAAGAACCAATTGCCTCTTTGGCTGTATATTTTCCATCTGTCAAACTAACTCCTGCTTGTACAGCAGCTGTTGTTACTCCTCCTGTTGCTTGTACAGCCCCTTTCAAAACTTTGTCTGTTAATAATTCTTGAACATTTTCACCAGCTGTTTTGTCAAAATTCCAAACAGGTTTTATGGCTTTCTTTCCTAATGCCTTTACTCCACTTATAGTTCCTCTTCTAAATCTATCTAAAGTACCTCTATCTTTATATTCATTTTTCTTTGTTTGTTTTTCTTCATTTTCTGGATTAGTTTCTGTATTATTTTCATCTGTATTATTCATATTTTCATTTGTATTTTGGTTAGTAACTATTTGTTGAGGAACTTGTCCTTTAGCTTTATTTCTAAGTTCCATTTCTTCCTCATATTTTCTCATTTCTTCTTTATTATTTGCTTTTTTTGCCATTTCATATTGTAATTTTAATTGTTCATCACTAAGATTTGAATATGGTCTCTCCAAAAATGCCTGAGGATTTCCATGATTTCTTATATATTTATCTTGTAATATTCTCTTATGTAGAACATTATAATATTTTTGTGCCTCATCAATTTCTCCTCTTTCTAAATGCCATCTCATCTTATCTAATAATTGATTTGAATTTAGATGTGAATATTCATCATTATATTGTAATGGAATATTATTTTTTTCAAATGGATCTTCATTAGCTTTTATTGCTGCTCTTAAAATTTTAAATCTTCCTTCTGTTACTCTATTATATGGACTATTATGTCCTTTTCCTTCTATTAATCCATCTTGTTTTAGTTTATTAAATGCTTCTTCAAATGATTTTGTTTGTTCTCTCTCTTTCTTAAATTCTTCATCTGCCAAATTCTCCCTAGTCTTAAGAATTCCTTTATCAAGTAACAAAGACTCTGGTGCTACTTCCTCTTCGTCATCATAGTCATCCCATTGATCATCATCATCAGTATCTGTATTTAAGTTATTTTTATCATCACTACCATTTTTACTTGTTTCTTTTATTTTTGGTGCTGGTGGTGGTGCAAACATTCTTTTAGCACCATTCATAACTGCTGATGTCATTGCCGCAGCCCCAATAGTTTTTTCAAGTCCATTTTCCATTCCTTTTCCAGCTCTTCCAAATCCAAATATTTTCTTAAACATTTTTTCTGCATTTGCCATAAAGAACAATGCTATAATTGCATATATTGGATTTTTTACTGATATTTGCACAGCTGTTCCTATTAATAAATTATATAATAATAAATGAACTGGTTGTAATAATGCTGTATATATATATTCTTTTAACCAGAAATCAAACCCTCTTGCTTTTCCTCCACCTTTTTTATCTAATGGATACATCATTGCAACAAGTGGTGCAACAAGTGTTAAAATTGCCATTTTTAACATTCTTTTAAAATATATAAATGTAAATTTAAAAGTTAATGTTATAAATGCTATATATATGATAACATATCCTAATTGATTTGTTAGTGAATTTTCTTGTGCTTGAAATCTAGCTAATCCCATAAAATTCGTGATAAATGTTTTATCACCAAATGTAACTTTTATATTTCCTATACTTTTACCAAGTAAAGTAGTGAATTTTTGAATTAAAACTATTATAAATGCCATTATATAATGCATTATAAATATTAAAAACATAGCAATAATCCAATTTATTAATGCACTTTTATACTCTGCTTTTTTTCCCGCTGATGAACTAAGTATAATTTTAATACCTAAATATATAAGAATTGATAATAATCCAATAACAGCTATATATCTCAAAACTTGATACCATATTGAAACCATTTTTCTTAATGAATTCCATCCTGTTGATTCATTTTGTTTTACTTCACCATTTTTTACAGTATTTCCTCCAATAAAATCAATTCCAAAAACGTCAATTTCTCCTTTAAAAATTTCCTCTGGTGTATATTTAAAATTTGGATATTTTAAATCTGGTAAATTGCCAAATGCATTTTTAAATTCATTAATCTCACTTTCCGTATATGTTTTACTTGTATTTGCTTCTAACAATTTTGAATTATCAACTTCGTCCCATGAAACCATCATACTTTCAAATGAAGTTCCCAACATGCACTTAGTCAATATTGACATTATAGCATCTCCAATTGCTCTAACTATTTCTACTAGTGGACCTAATAATGTTCCTGAGTCATCATTAATATCTGCGCCTAAATTATCATCATCTGCATTTGTAACATCTTGATCTGGGTCTATTGTTTCTTCCGTAGTACTTGCTGTTGTACCAGATGTAGTACTCTGTGTTACTGTTGTAGCCGAAGTAACTGCATATATAATACTACTATAATTAAATTGAAATAAAATATTCATTAATATAATACATGTTAATAATTTATATACAATTTTTTGCACATTTTCACCTCATTCTTTATGTTGTTTTGCTATCAAAATATCTTATTGATGCACTTACTGCTTTTTCTTCTTTTCTTGTTTTTTCTGCTTTTTCTGTATCCATTCCTTTTGTAATTGAATCCAAATATTGTTTTTCTCTCTTTGGATTATATGTAATTGATGATATATTCTGTTTTTTCCTCTTCTTTTTATGTGTAAGTATAGACATTGCAATTACATCTTGTTTATCTCTTTCTTTATCAATTGCCTTTTCCTTAGCTCTTCCTGTTAAGTTTGCAGTTTCTGGATTTTCTTCAACTTCTTCTTTTGCAACTGCATTAGAATATGTTATACATTGTTTTATTTCATCTAAATCTATGAAACCTCTTGTTACATAATTATCTACAATTCTATCTCTATACTCTCTCCATTCATTTCCATATTTTTCTTTACAGAATTGTATTACATCATCTCTATTTTTAAAGTTTTCTTTATATACTTCCATCTTTTCATTTTTATCATATCCCTCAACATACCCTGTTCCGAAAGTATCTATAATATTATCCGTCTTTTTAGTACCATATGCATATCCTACTGAAAAAGATGCTAATGCCTCTGTTGGTTTATAATGACCATCTGTTAAACTTATTCCAGCTTGAACTGCAACTGCCGTAATTCCTATTCCAGCTCCAACAGCTCCTTTAGCTATATTTCTTACAAACCTTTTTCCATTATATTTTGCAGTTCTATTTACGTCATATATTGGTCTTATTGCCCTTTTCCCTATAGCTCCTATACCACTACCAATTCTCATAGCTACTCTTCCACCTCTAGAATTTGCTATATTTGACATTGTCTGTCCTACAGGTGTTTCGAGTGCTTGTGCAGTTAAATCTTTTCTTTTTTCATGCATACTTCTCATAAGTTGTTTTATTGGTTTTTTATTTGCTGGTAATTCACTTCTAGGAATTATATCACCTAATAACTTTGGTCTTCCAATTGTCTCTTCTATATCTTGAATATTATTATTATTGCTCAATCTATGATTTGTATTATCACCTATTGGTCCATTATTATTTTCATCATCATCTATATTTTCTCTATCATCATCTGCTGATGTTGGAGATTGTGTAGTTTGTATTGAATCATTTAATAATTCTGCTGTTTTATAATCTTTATTTAATGCTCCTGGATATCCAATTGCTTTTGATGAATTTGCTCCATTGCCTTTTTTTCCAACTAATTTTTTTACACCATTAGCTGCAGAAACCATTGAAACGGCACCAAGTCCTCCAACCATTCCTTCACGAGCTTTATCAAATCCAAATATCTTTTTCAACAATCTTTCTGCTTCTGTTAGAAATGTTAAAACTGCAATTGCATATAATGGATTTTTTACAGCAATTCCCATTGCTGAGCTAACCATTACATAATATAATAAATAATGTACTGGTTGAATTAATGCATTAAAAAAATATTCCTTTATCCACATTGAAAAACCTTGCGCTTTTCCATCAATAGATTTATCTATTGGATATGTAAATGCTACAATTGGTGCAATTAATGTTAAAAATGCAATATTTAAAACTCTTTTTAAATAAATAACTGTAAATTTTATTGTATATCCTACAAGCATTATATACATAATTTCATATCCAATCTTTACTGCAATTGTATCATATTCTGTACAAAATCTTACTAATCCGATTAAATTAGTTGCAAATGTATCATATCCATTTCCGCCAACAACTCTTAGAAGTGGCATACTTGCTCCTAATTTATCATTAAACATATTTATTGCTGTAATTATAAATGACATTATATAATGCATAGAATATAAAATAGCTAATCCAACAATCCAATCTATTATTAATTCTTTATATTTAGCCCTATTTTTTGTATTTGCACTTAACATTATTTTTATACCAATATATATTAATACAGATAAAAATCCAACTGTTGCTATTAATCTTAATGCCTTATACCAATTAGCTAATGCTTGTCTTACAACTCCTAGTCCTTCTGCTTGTCCAACACCAGAAATAAAATCAATATTTAATAAACTTATTTTACCAGCAAATATTTCTTCTGGACTATAATGAATATGAGGATATTCAACATTACTTATTTTTCCTTTAGAACCTAAATAACAAAGAATTTGATTATTTAAAGAAAGATCAAACATTGTATCTATATTTCTACTGTCAACAACTCTACGTTTATCTATATAATTTGTTTTTACATAATTTGTTATTTGGGCCTGATCTGTTACATCAGAATACATAAATTTTTGAATTATTCCTAGTAAAGTATCTGCAACACAGTTAACCAAAAAAAAGAATGGTTTTAATAATACTCCTCCTATGTCCCAATTAGTATCTCCTGAATATGTTTTTCCACCAACAATCATTTCATTTGTAAAATTTATGAAACTTGAAGATTTAGCTTCTTCATTTTTTTTCGTAGTATTATCTGCTCCTGTATTTTTTACAACCTTAATATTACTTATTTTCATTTCTGTATATCTACCATCTGTATTGTCATCTGTTATATATTGACTTTTAGAACCAGTTTCACATTTCATTTCAAAGCCTAATACTATTGTTGTATTGTCATCAATTTTTATAATTTTACCTTCAGATGATGTAACTTCTCCTGCAGTAGTATCATTTAAATCAATTCCACATAGATCAGCAAGTTCTTCTACTGTTCCAGAATAAGAATATGCTTCTTCTAATTTACTTCTTAACTCTTCAACTAATTTTTTTCTTAATTCTGAATATGTTTCTTCTCCAACATTTCCTTCTGCAACACTTATATCCTCTAAATTTTCATTTGTTGATTCAGCTAATACTATATTGCAAAATAACCAGTTAAGTAAAATAATTATTATACTTACACAAATCAATATTTTATTAAAAATATTTTTTTTCATTACATCACCTCTCTAAATATTAAAGTAACTTTTTTAATTACACTCTCTTAAATATAATAAAAGAGTGTAATTCATAAAAATCGCCTTATTTTTCTAAGTATTGGTTATATCTTCTTATTGCTTCATCTTCATTTCGTATTGTATTTGCTGTTGTTTCTGCTTGTGCTTGACTCATTCCTTTTGTTCTTGCAGCAATTAATTGTCTTTCTTTCTTCTCATTATATGGTGTTCCAGAAGTTCCTTCCTTAGCTTTTCTCTTTTGAACATTCTTTATTGCCATTGCTGTTAAGTCTTGTTTATTTCTTATCTCAATTTTTTGTTTTTCAGTTAAGTTACTATTATTTTTTGTAAGTTCAGCTGTTGCATTATTTGAATATTTCATCATTTCTTTCATTTCACTTAAATCTGTGAAACCTCTTGGAACAAAGTTATTTACCATTCTATCTCTTTGTTCTCTCCAATCATCTCCATAATTTTCTTTACAGAACTGAATTACATCATCTCTATTTGAGAAATCTTCTTGGAATGCTTTCATTTTTTCTGGCTTTGTATAACCATCTCTATAACCAGATGTAAATGTATCTACAACTCCTCCCGCAGCATTACCAGCAAATGCATAACCTGCAGCAAATGATCCAATTGCTTCTGCTGGGCTATATTTACCATCTGTTAAACTTATTCCAGCTTGAACTGCCGTTGCTGTAAGTCCTACAGCTGTTCCAACTGCACCTTTAGCAACATTTCTAATAAATCTTTTTCCATTATATTTTCCACTTTTATCAAAATCATATATTGGTTTTACCGCTTTTTTCGCAACCGCAAGTGCTCCTCTTCCAACTTTTGATTTTCCAACTCTGGAATTTTTCATTCTATCTGCTAATTGACGTATTGGTGTCTTTCCATTCTGTTTAATTGGTTCCATATTTCCATTAAACTGAGGTGGTGGTGGTAAATTACTATCATCACCATTATTTTGTTGTTGCGATTGATGTTGTTGTGATTGTTGCTGCTGTTGTTGTTGAGGTGGTGGTGGCGGATCATCATGATCATGTTCATCTTCATGTGCCTGTGCAGCCGCTGCTCCTGCAGTTGCGCCTGCTGCACCAGCAACACCTAATTCTGCACCTGCCGCACTAAGTTTATCATCTTTAAAATCTTTTATTAATGCACCTGGTGATTGCATCTTACTTGCATCAGGTCCACCTTTTGGTCCTTTTCCTAACATTCCTTTTAAACTTGATGCTATAGCTGCACCTGCAATTGCGTCTTGCATTCCTTTTACTGTTCCTCCGCCAGCTTTATCAAATCCAAATATCTTCTTTAATAATCTTTCTCCTTCTGGCATAAATGCTAATACAGCAATTGCATATAATGGGTTTGTTCCTGATATTCTCACTGCAGAACCAACTAAAACATAATATAGTAAAAAGTGCATTGGTTGTAATAAAGCATTAAATATGTATTCTTTTACCCACATATCAAATCCTTGTGCTTGCCCATCTGCCATTTTATCAATTGGATATGTAAAAGCAACTATTGGAGCAATCAATGTTAAAAATGCCATATTTATCAATCTCTTTAAATAAATCATTGTAAACTTAAATGTGTACACTGTTAACATTGTATATAATATCAAATATCCAGTTCTAAATAATAAATTATCTGACTGAACGCAAAATCTTACAAGTCCAATTAAATTTGTATTAAATGAAAATGAACTTACATTTCCCTTTACAGAAACATTAACATATTGCATTGAATTTGATAACATTGTATTAAATTTAGAAATTACTACAATTATAAAACTCATTAAATAATGTAAAAAATACAATATAGCAAAACCAATTATCCAATTTATTATCCATTCTTTATATTTTGCTTTATCTTTCGCTGTTGAACTTATCATTATTTTTATACCTGTATATATTAATACAGATAAAAATAATACAGTTGCAATCAATCTTAATATTTTATACCATGATGCTATTACTGATCTTACAGTTTTCAAACTTGAGGTCTGTCCCTGACCAGAAATAAAATCAATATTTAACAATCCAACTTTTCCAGCAAATATTTCTTCACAACTATAATGAATATGTGGTATAGCAAATTCTGAAAGAGCATCCCATACATCTATTCTCGATATACGAGTTGTTATAGTTTCTGTAGGATTTCCTGCATCAAATAGTTCGTCTTTTTTTTCACTATTTACAACATCAAATACATCTCCTATAATAGAAGCAACTTTTGCTAACGGACTTTCTTCATCTTCATTTGATAACATTACATTTTGCATTATAGCATTTACTGCATCTAATATTGATTGCCAAAAAAATGTTAATGGTTTCATTAATATTCCGTCCTACACCGTCTTTTATAAAACTAGTTCCACCATCATCTATATCATAATTACCTTTTCCAGTTGCCATATCATGTTTATCTTGAACATCTTGTTGAACTTTATCAGTCATTGTGTCATTTAGATCTTTTCCAGCTTCATTAGATGCATCTATATCTGATTTTCCTTCATCTTTTGCTTTGTCATAAGTATCTTTTGTTTTTTTAATCTCATTATAAGCATTTAAATAATATGTATCATCAATGTCTTCTGCTTTCAAATTTTCATTTAAATATGGCTCACTCTCTATAAAGGCATTTTTAATTTTAGTACTTCTATCTTTTTCTGGTATCAATGCCACTGCCAACCATTTAGTCATCGCATCTACATACTCATCACCATATACCTCTTTTGTTGGTCTTGGATCCTTACTATATAAAAAATTTGTATAAACTGTAGAAGCCAATGTTTGATCATTCTCAATTTCTGTAACTAAAGCTTTCAAATCATCATAACTACTTGCAAAAGATATATTAGGTATCACAATATTTGCAAATATTACCAAAACTAAAAATATTGCGAAGACTCTAATAAATTGCTTATGTTTTTTTAACATTATTTTTCACCTCCTCCTTTTCTGTCTTAAATCCAACAACATATTTCACATTTTGCATTTTAAACTCCATTAATTTTTATTTATATTTCTTTGATCATCTCTCTGGTTATTAGCAACCAATTTATTCATATTTGTTTCAACAAATTCAAATTCTTTTCTTGTTGGTGTAATTTGAATAACTGCTGTATCTTGTCCAACCTTCAACAATCCCTCACCTTTAGAACAAGTAACAAGGAATGAAGCTTCACCTTCACTTAATTTGAAAACTTCTTTCAATTGTTGAATTTCAGATTTGTCTTGTGCTAAAAACAACTTTGTATCTGATGATGTTAATACTGCTTGAGCTTCTGGCTTTTCATAGAAATCTTGGAATCTTTGAGAAATAATTGCAAGTGAAACATTTCTTTTTCTGGCACGTCTTGCCATTTTATTTAAGAAATCAACAGCCTCAGGGAATGGAAGTAACATCCATGCTTCATCGACTATAACTCTTTTTTGTCTTGCTTTTCTTTTATCTTCACTATTTTTCTTAA
>ERZ779671.627-NODE-627-length-17208-cov-2.597621_pt1 | contig 17208 bp, 18 predicted proteins | sample MGYA00511074_ERZ779671 | MGnify/ENA primary metagenome ERZ779671 (study PRJEB29588, sample SAMEA2158454) | human gut metagenome | biome: human gut; feature: human-associated habitat; material: faeces | place: Denmark | collected 2008/2010 ... | reverse complement strand
TCATATTTGTATTTTAAGTGACTGCAATAGTTCATTACGTATTATTTCATTAGGAGAAGTATAGGAGCATTATAATCCTCTAATTTAGGAATATAATCTGTTTTATCCACATAATAAAAACCTCGTTCACGCAAATCTATGAAATCAGCTACTGCATAAGGTATTGTTATTCTTGCCATAATCTTACTATTTTCTCTATATACACACAAAGATACAAAATTGTTAGCAAAAAGAAAGATGGTTTTCTGTTATAATATCATTCTTCCTGTTTCCACACATAAAAGACAGTTCTTCCTGCTCCCCTCTTACGAAGAGTTCCCTCCTTGATGAAAGCATTCAAATCATCAATTGCTTTCAATCGGGGGAGTCCGGTCAGTCTGCTATATTCTATACGCGTGATTCCTCCGTTTTTCTTCAGAAATTCCTGCAACATTTGGAGACGGTCTTCAATGGATATTTTAGCATTGTGAGTTTTTACTTTGGAGTTCTCAACTCGTTCAAGTTCTATCTCCCGCTTTATTTTCTTTTTAAACTCTTTGGGTGTAGGAGATGCTATTATATTGTCCCAATAAATAGCACAATCAGTTATTCTTTTTCCTACAATTCTCGGTATCAAATTTTTTACGACTGTCATTACTTCTGGTTTTTCTGGCATAGTATTCACTTCCCATCTTATTTATTTTGCTTCATACCAATTGTTACCTATTTCAATATCTACTTTTAATGGAACCTTCAAAGTAAATGTATTTTCCATAATATCTTTTACTATTTGCTTTACTTCTTCTAACTCGCTTTTTATGACATTAAATACAAGTTCATCGTGTACTTGAATTAACATTTTACTTTTTAGACCACGTTTATTAAATTCATTATAAATTTCAACCATAGCTTTCTTTAATATGTCAGCAGCTGTTCCCTGGATTGGAGTATTTAGAGCCATTCTTTCACCACTGCTTCTGATCATATAATTTTTACTCTTAAGTTCTTCAACAACTCTTTTTCTGTTCATTAATGTTCTGACATACCCTTTTTCATAGGCATCCTTTTTCTCTTGTTCCATAAATTCGTGGATTCCGGGGAAAGTATTTAGATAATTTTCAATGAAGTTTTTAGCTTCTTTCATATCTATTCCTAAATCTTCTGATAAACCAAAGCTGCTAATTCCATATAAAATACCAAAATTAACTGCTTTTGCGCTTCTTCGCATATCTTTAGTAACTTCTTCAATTGGTACTTTAAATATCTCTGAAGCTGTTTTTGTGTGAATATCTTTCCCTTTTTTAAATGCATCTATTAAATTTTTTTCATTAGACATAGAAGCAAAAACACGTAATTCTACTTGGGAATAGTCACTAGACATTAATACTGAATCTTCGTCTGCAATAAAAGCTTTTCGAATAAGCTTTGAAAAATCACTTCTGGCTGGAATATTTTGTAAATTAGGACTGATACTAGATAATCTACCTGTACGAGTTAGAGTTTGTGTGAAGATTGTATGAATCCTTCCATCATCTCTTACTTCTGTCTTTAACCCTACGGCATAATTTGTATATAGTTTAGCTAATGTTCTATACTCAAGAATCTTTGGAACTATTGGATGCTCATATATAATTTTATCTAAAATGTCCTTACTAGTAGAGTATTTATTATCCTTTGTTTTCTTTGGATATCTTATTTTTAAATCTTCAAATAAGACTTTAGCAAGCTGTGATGGACTCATAATATTAAATTCACACATTGCATCACTATAGATATCTTTTTCCAATTCATCCATTTTTTTCTTTAATTCTATTTCAATTTCCCCTAAATATTCTTTGTCAACTTTAATTCCAGTAATTTCCATATCTGCAAGTACTGTGGTAAGGGGCATTTCTATATCTTTGAATAATGATTCCTCTTCATTTTCTTTTAATTCATTTATAACTTGTTCTTTGGTTTCATAGATGAACTTTGCCTTACTACAACAAAGTTGTTTTAAAGTTTCTAAATCTACATCTTTAGGTCTTTTTTCTGTACCATATGAATCTTCATATGGAGTAATATTATAATCAAAACTACTAGCTACAAAGCTAATATCATCTTTAACTGTATAATCTAATAAATACATTCCAATCATGGCATCATAATTACAATTATTAATTTTAATACCTAAATTATTTAAAACTACTATACTTTTTTTTAGATCATATGTCATTTTAGAAGAACTACCTTGAAATAAATCTTTATGTTTTTCGATATCTTGTGGTGATAGAAAATAGCCTTTTTCTCCATCATATATTCCAACACCTAAAATAGTACTCTTACTATAAACTGTTCCTCTTGTTTCTAAATAAAAGGAAAATGGTTTAACTCCTAATGTAGAGATATCAGAAAGTAGAATTTTATCCTCTTTTTTTGACATTTTTTCTGTAAAGCTATCATTACTATTCATATCAAAATTAATTTTTCTTAATAGAGAGTGAAATTCTAATTCTTCAAGTATGGATTTAAATTTTTGAAAATCATAACCATTATATTTGCAATCTTCTAAAGTAAAGTCAATGGGTACTTCACGATAAATGGTTGCCAAATCATAACTCATATATGCATTTTCTTTATCAGTAATCAACTTTTCACGAGTTTTAGGAGAAATATCTTCAAGATTTTCATAAACACCATCCAAACTACCATACTTTTCTAGTAAATTAATAGCTGTTTTTTCTCCTATTCCTTTAACTCCTGGTATATGGTCACTTGGATCTCCCATAAGTGACTTCAAATCAATCATTTTAATTGGATCTACTTTATAAGTTTTTCTAAACTCCTCCTTATCCATCGTGATATGACCGCTTTGTTTTAATAATTTTACAATTACTTCATCACTTATTAGTTGTAATAAATCTTTATCACTACTAACAATAGTTGCTATAAATTGGTCTTCTTCATCGACTATTTTTGCTAAAGTACCAATTATATCATCTGCTTCATAATTATCAATTTCAAAGTGTTTTATTCCCATTGTATCTAAAACTTCTTTAGCTTTTGGAAATTGTAATTTTAACTCTTCTGGCATGGCCTGTCTTCCTGCCTTATAGTCATCATATTTGTCGTGTCTAAATGTCTTACCTTTATCAAAAGCAACTAAAATATAGTTTGGACTTTCTTCTTTAATAATTTTATTCATCATATTGATAAATCCATATAATGCATTAGTAGGAAAACCCTTCCCATTACGCATTATATTGCCACTATAACTAGTTGCATAAAAACTCCTAAATAATAGATTATTACCATCTACTAAAATTACTTTCTTCATGTTATATCACCTACTCAATTATAACATACTTTTTGTAGTTAATATATTTATTTTATAATTGTAACTGAACCATTAGTGTTCCTATAAACATCTTGTTTATCAAGCCTCATTATTCTATCACTCATCAAAAATACTATTATTAAAAATATTATATATATACCTAATAAACTAAAACCCTTCTTTAATACTTTTTCCATAATAACATCTCCCTTCAATTACTCTTAAATTATATCTAATACATTTGTTCGTGTCAATTGTTTTTTAAACATTTGTTTGACATTTTACAATTAAAATGTTAATATTATTTTAGCGAGGAGTGATAATATGGAAAAACTTACCGAAAGTCAGTATAATATCCTACAAGTCTTAAAAAAATTGATAGCTGAAAGAGGTTTTCCTCCTACTGTTAGGGAAATTGGAGAAGCTGCTCATTTGTCATCACCTGCAACTACGCATTTTCATTTAAATAAATTAGCAGAAAAGGGATATATTGAGAAGGGTAATGGAAAAAACAGAACTATTAAACTGCTAGTAGAAAATGAATTTTTACAAAAAGATGATGATATTGTTGATGTTCCTCTACTTGGAAAGGTTACAGCTGGTTCTCCTATAGAGGCTATTGAGATGCCTAATGAGTTCTTTCCTTTACCTGCTAACTTGATTGCTGGCAAAAAAGAAGTATTTACTTTAAAGGTAAGTGGTGAAAGTATGATTAATGTCGGAATTTATGATGGTGACATTTTAATCGTAGAAAGAAAAAATACAGCTGTTAATGGAGAAACAGTTGTAGCGATGAATGAAAATAATGAAGTTACAGTGAAGACTTTTTACAAGGAAAAAGATCATTTCAGATTGCAACCAGAAAATGATACCATGGCTCCAATTATTTTGGATAAGGTTACTATCCTAGGTAAGGCAATCGGATTATATAGAAAATTTTAAAAGAGATTACATTTCAAAATGTAATCTCTTTTTATTTGTTCTTTTTAATTTTACTATAATCTTTATTTGCAGAATTAGGCCTCTTAATATTTAAATACATTCTCAATAGCTTGTGCCTTATATTCTCATTTTGATAACTAATATTGCAAATAGCAATTATATCATTGTGAGGATTTAAAAGTTCTTCTAGTTCCGTATCACATATTAACTCATTATTTAAGATATTCTCTTTATAATTATTAATTAAGTCTAATATAATATCTGTATAACAAATTTCATCTGAAAAGAATAATTCTGACATGGTGTTTGAAAAAGATATAATATTTTCTTCTGCTACATCACCATTGTTTGATGAAGATAGACTTTCATCATACTCTTCTAAAAATTCATGTAGGGTTAATGGCGCGGCATAATAAAGATAATCAAGAATATGTAATTTGGAGACTTGCTTTAAATAATCATATTTTAGTTTGCAATCGTTTAGTATTCTTCTTTGTTCACTTGAATCTAGAGATGTAAAGAAAATAGATGAATTAAGCATTTCAATTAAATCATATGGATTCTCGTTTATATAGCGCTCAAGATCATCAATATCATTAATAGTTTCCTCATAAAAGCGAATGGTTTCTTTATCTTCTTCTTCATAATTATTATCCATAATACTAGTAAATAACAATTTATAATCATCTAAAAAAATAATACTTATAATACTTTGATATAATTTCTCATTTTCCTTTAATACTTCAAACATTGGTAGTACTTTATCACATATTAAATCATAATCATCTGATGTAGATAATTTCTTTTTAAATAAATTAGAAATTTCATTTCTTAAAATGAATGTGGCATTATTAAAATTCATAAGTACTTGTTCCTCCAATATTCTTTAACTTTTGTTTTATTTTTGGCTTACAGTTATTAATATAATTACTATTTGCTTCAGACTTAAAGGTATCAGTATAATTATAAATGCTATCGTATAATTCTAAAATAAGAATTTCTTGAAAGGTGAAATTTTCTCCAATTTCTGCCATCAAATATTCTAAATCCCATTTTTCTATTTTATTTAGTAGTTCATCATTAGTATTGTCAACTTTATAATATTTACTTTTAAACAACATGTTTTTATAATACTCTTTAATTATTGGTAACATTAAATCATAATAATTATCTGGGTCACTATAATATAAGGAATGAAGGGTACTAGAAATTTCTGATACTGATTTTTTCTTGGCCTCTTCTTCATTATATTTTAAATTTTTATTAAATAATATTTTTATGTCTTCTTTTGTATATCTACAAGTATAATAAAATCCTTCTATGTAATGATAAGGAAAAAATTTTTTTAAATAGTCATTTAAATCTTTATTATCTAAAAATAACTTTCTTTTATTAAAATATGACATTTTCTGAAACTCTTCAAATGATGATATAAAGTCGCAAATATATGAAGGAACAGTTTCTATTTGATTTAAAAGATCATTCATATTTTTTACACTTGATTTAAATTCTTCAAAAATTTGTTTTTCTTCATTATAAAAATCATTTTCTTCATTGTTATTAATGAGACAAAAGTCATGATAAAACATGCCTAATAATAATTTGTACTCTTTGTAATTTTTTATTTTCATTTTCTGAAAAACGAGAAGCAGTGCTCCCTCATATTCTTCTTCTACATGCTCATAAAAATTTTTGTTGTCTTTTAAGTCACTAAATCTAGTCTCCTTATTAGCAACTCTTATATTACATTTTCTTTCTAAACTTCTAAGTTCTTTTTGAATTTGTGAGCGCAAATCTATAGTCGGAGTTGTCACATCATTTATATAATATTTATTAGGCATATACATCACCTCATTATTGTTTATTATCTTTAGTAAGAGTTTTTATAATATAACTTGAAATAAGTAATCCAGCACTAGGAGGCACAAATGAGTTAGAGGGTATTACACCATGAATTTTATTTTTGGGCACTTCTCTACTACACATTACATATAGCTTTTTATTAATTTTTTGGTCTTTTAGGTACTTTCTTATTCTTCGTGCTATAGGATCACCAGATGTTTTCATCACATCAATAATTTCTAAATCTTCAGGATTCTGTCTATTTCCCGTTCCCATAGAGGAAATTATTTTAATGTTGTTTTTAAGACAATATTTAATTATGCTTTCTTTAACTTTAATACTATCACAACAATCAGCAACATAATCTATATGATAGTTAAATAGTTCTTTATAATTTTCTTCGGTAATTAATTTATTAATACAAATTACTTCACATAGAGGATTTATATCTTTAATTCTTTCTTTAAAACATTCTGTTTTATATTTACCTATCGTTGATGAGAGTGCTATTATTTGTCTATTGATATTTGTTATATCAACAGTATCATAGTCTACTAAAATAAGGGTACCTATATTTGAACGAGCAAGAGATTCAACTACATATCCTCCTACTCCTCCTAATCCTAGAACAAGGATTGTTTTTTTTGATAAGTCGTTTACTTTTTCTTTTCCAAAATAGGCTTCTAATCTTAAAAAACGGTTTTCATTAATACTTTTCATTAGGCTGCATCATCCTCATAAACTTTTACTTTTTTCTTGGCACTATGAATTATATCTAGTGGTTTATTACTAACTGTTTTATATAAATATGATAATTTAGAGTATTCTCTTTGATTATTTCTAGCAATGTCATAATAGTGTTTTAAGTTTATATAATCTTTACTATTAACTGGCTCTAAAAATTCTAAAATTCTTTCAAAATCAGCAAGTGAAATGATTGATTTATTTATAATAGTAAAATCAAATTGATCAAAATCTTTAATTAATCTGAATAACTTACCTAAATTATTATCTGAAATATATTTACTAATATTTAATCGTTCTAAATTGGCGGATGCATATTCTATCTTCTCTAAGCTAGACTCTGAAATTATGTCAAACACCTGAAGTTTTTTTAAATCAAGATAACGATTTTTTTGATTTGGAGTTCTATTTTTTAAATCTAGGATAAGAGTTCCTATAAGACTATCAAAACCATCAGAAATTTTATCAGTGATTTTAGTAATTCTGTAAACGTCATATTTATTATTGTCATCTGTTTTGGTTGATACCAAAATGCTTTTAGTCCCTGATTTAGAACTTAGGCGAACAAATTCCATTACTGATGATGTTGTTGATGTTGTAAGGTGTTTTAAGTTTAAATATTCATAATAACTATTACCGTTTACAACTATGTCACTTGGTCTAATGTCTTTTGTATAAAATTCATCACTTACTTTTACTGCATTTTTTAGATTTACCTCAACATTTAATATTCTGTTACGATTAATTATAGGAAGTACTAGCATATAAATCACCTCAATATATCGCTTATTATAACATATTTCATGTTTTTTTACAAAAAATATGTAAAATATGCAAAAAAAAATGCCAAAGGAGCGTTCTTGGCATAACGATAAAACCTGCTCTTATATACAGGTGGGTATCTCTAGCCTATCTTTAGGATTCCTATTAATAAACAGGCATTCAACACGGATAAACTTTATCAAGATTCCCTTATCGTCTCTTTAGTCGGTTTTATAATTGCTAGTATCGCATCCTTTAGACAATTATATTGTACCACATATCTAATATTTTATACAACCTTATAATATTTATTTTACTAAATTTTACATTTTCTTATTATTTTTTATTGCATATATTACTGTAGGTGATTTTATGTATTTTAAAAGCAAAGATATCCAAATGTATTATGAAAAATATGGAAATGGCAATGATATAATGTTAATACTTCCTGGTTGGGGTGAAACACGTAAGACTTTTAATAAAATTATTGAGTATTATAAAAATATTTATACTATTTATATTATGGATTATCCTGGTTTTGGAAACACTAAATTTCCAAGTGGGGATTTAACAATTTATGATTATGCCCTCTTAATAAAAGAGTTTATGATTTCTGAAAAGATTAGCAATCCAGTTTTACTTGCCCATTCTTTTGGTGGAAGAATAGCTATTATTTTAACTGGTTATTTTAATATTAAAATAGAGAAAATGATACTTATGGATATAGCGGGAATTAGAAGAAAAAGTATTAAACGATGGTTGAAACAAAAAATTTATAAATTTAGAAAAAAATGTAATGTATTTTTACCAAAGCGGTTTAGAAAAAATTATTTAAAATGCCTTAAAAATAAATATGGTTCGACTGACTATAATAGTTTAGGAAAGAATATGATTAAAACTTTTACTAATGTTATCAATGAAGATTTAAGAAAATATGTTAACAAAATAAGCAGTGAGGTTTTGTTAATTTGGGGAATGAGAGATATAGATACACCATTAAAAGATGGATACTTTTTTAATAAAAAGATAAAAGATTCGGCCTTAATTATATTTCCTTATGGTACTCATTTTACATACTTAGAATATCATATACAAATTCTTAGTATCATTGATTGCTTTGTTAATAACACGTAAAAAGGTCTTTAGTTATTACTAAAGGCCTTTTAATATTGGATTCCCCAAACTACATAATATTTGGCTTCACTTCCACAACAAACGCATTTATCATCAATAAGTGCTTTATTTTCTAATATACATCTTGATTTACAACCTCTGATTTCTTTAATTTTTTCTTCACATTTAGGATTTCCGCACCACATAGCGTGAATAAATCCTGGTTGAGTTTCAAGAATTTGCTTCATTTCATCTAAATTATGAGCTTCAAATGTCAATTTGTCTCTTCTTTCTTTTGCTCTTTCATACATATCGTGTTGAATTATTTCTAATAGATCTTTGGTATATTTTACAATATCAATATTCTTAGCAACATCCATTTTTTCTCTAGTGTCTCTTCTCGCAACAACAATTTTATTTTGTGCTAAATCGCGTTCACCAATTTCTATTCTTACAGGAATTCCGTTTACTTCTGCTTCTGCAAATTTAAAGCCTGGTGATTTTTCGGTATCATCTATATACGCAACTACACCATTATTTAGTAATTTTTCTTTATATTCTTCAGCTATCTTCTTTACTTCTTCACTTTTACCAATTGGAATAATAACTACCTGTTTTGGAGCAATACGAGGTGGTAAAACCAAACCATAATCATCACTATGAACCATGATTAAAGCTCCAATCATTCTTGTTGTTGTTCCCCATGATGTTTGGTAAACATATTCTTCTTTATTTTCTTTATTAGTAAATTTAACATCATAAGCTTTAGAAAATTTCTGTCCAAAATAATGTGATGTTCCAGCTTGTAAACTAACTCCATTATACATTAGGGCTTCATTTGTTAGTGTATATTCAGCACCAGAAAATTTTTCTTTTTCAGTCTTTTTTCCTCTAATGGAAGGGATTGCTAAGACATTATTATGAAAGTCATGGTAAACTCCCATCATTTGATCTGTTTCTTTTTCAGCTTCTTCTTTAGTAGCATGTACTGTGTGACCTTCTTGCCATAAGAACTCACGACTTCTAAGAAATGGTCTAGTTTCTTTTTCCCAACGGAAAACATTGCACCACTGATTGTATAACATTGGCAAATCACGATGAGACTTAACATGATTATGATAATAATCACAGAAAAGTGTTTCACTTGTTGGACGAATACAAAGTTTCTCATCCAATTTTTTACTACCGCCTTCTGTTACCCAAGCGACTTCAGGGGCAAAGCCTTCTACTAAATCTTTTTCCTTATTTAACATATTTTCAGGTATTAACAAAGGCATTTGACAGTTCACATGCCCTAATTTTTTAAATTCTTGATCCAAAATACTTTGCATTTTTTCCCAAATGGCATAACCGTTTGGCTCTATAACAATACATCCTTTAACAGAAGAATAATCTGCTAAATGAGCAGCTTTTACAACATCTGTATACCATTTAGCAAAGTCAACATCTCGTGATGTTATTTTTTTATTATCTTTTTCCATACTACCCTCTTTTCTTATAACAGAAAAAACTATTACATATATTTACTCATAGATTTCATCATTTGATTTATTTGCTTTTGATTAGGCTTTCTACCCATTTGACTCATTAAATCTTTAATCATAGCTTCATTAATAGGTGGATTTTTCTTTAAATATTTTTTTGTAACAGTACGGGCAATAAAAAAACCAATAACTGCTCCAATAATTAAACCAATTAATACTAATAATATATCATGTAACATATAATCTCTCCTTTTCCTCTTATATTTTACTAGATTTTTCTTTATTCGTAAAGGGTGAGTTATAATGAAGTCTTAATAAGTACCTATTAATTTATTATTTTTATAAATATCTTTTAAAAAGAAATAGTCGTTATTTGCAAAATCACAGACAAAAAAATTAGGATTTTCTTTATATAAACCTTTAAAAAAATAATTTTGATCTTTACTAGTACTTATTTTAATATATGTTTTCTTTACTTCCATAGTAGTTATTTCTGATAAGTAGAAGTTATTATATATATGTACGTTACATCTTTTACTATATGGAATGTCTTGGTGTAATGTAATAAAGAGACGACGATCTAATTCTTCTTTTGGAAGAGGTTTTATTAATTGATAAAAAAGATGCTTTCCATATATTATATTGTCTTTTTTGATGGTATATACCTGTTTTAAAAGATTATAAAGGGAAATTTCATAATTATAATATAAAGCTAAATATTCTTCTCTAATATCAAATACAAAAAAAGTTCTCATTTTATCACCTATTTCTATTTAAGTATAAAATTTGAGAACAAGATTTTTTGTCGAATTATATTATTTAATAAGATTTTCTACTCTCTTTTCTAGACTATCAGTATCAAAGCCGTATTTCTTTAATACATCATCTTTTCTACCACTAGCTCCATATTCTTCTTGTGATATTATATATTTGTCATTAAATATTAGTTTATTCCATACAACACTTGGCGCTTTTTCGATAACAATTTTTTTCTTTTCTACTGGTAAAATTTCATCTATATATTCATCTGTTTGTTTTAAGAAAGTATTTAGTGAAGGCATGCTCACAACTCTTAGATCAAAACCTTTTGTGAAAAGGCGATCACTTATTTCTATGGCCTGGTGTAGTTCTTCACCAGAAGATATTAATATTCCATCTAATTGTCTTTGCTCTTTTTTGACAATATATCCGCCATATTTAACATTATTTATAGAAGTATTTTCTAGGCACTTTACAGGGCTCTTAGTAAGAACTATTGCCTTAGGATTATCATTTGATGACATAATTATTTTGTATACACCAGCCACTTCATTGGCATCACATGGTCTATAAACGTCTAAATTAATAGTATTTCTTAGAGTGTTTAATTGCTCAATTGGTTGATGAGTTGGGCCATCTTCGCCGACGCTAATAGAATCATGAGTAAAAATATATGTTACTGGTAGATGCATCATACAAGCTAGGCGCATTGCTGGACGCATATAATCACTAAATGCTAAAAATGTTGATCCATACGCACGATATCCTACTAAACTTAGACCGTTTAAGATTGAGGACATAGCATGTTCTCTTACACCAAAATAAATATTTTTACCGGCATAGTTAGATTCTTCAAAATCTTTGCCATCTTCTATATAATTTTTACAACTAGAAAATAAATCAGCACTACCACCAAATAAAAGATTTGAGGCCTTACTGTAAGCATTTAGAACTTTACCAGCAGTTAGGCGAAGTTCTGCTTCTTCATTTGATATATCTAAATCATTTATAACAATATCTTTTTTATTAGCCATTAGTGAATTAATAAAATTTAAATCTTCTTCTGATAGTTTGGTTAATTTTTGTTCAAAGTCTGAAACAAGGTTAGCATTTCTTTCATTTATAAGATATTGAAAATCTTCCATTGCTTCAAGGGATACTGTAAATGATACATCACGAAGATTTAATTTTTGCTTTATAGATGAAATGTCTTCTTTTTCAAGTGGGGTTCCATGACATAAATTACTACCCTCTAGTTTTGAATACTGACCAATATTTGTTGATACTTCTATTAGAGTTGGTTTATCACTTAATTTTGCTTGGTCAATAGCAGCACTAATCATAGCAGAATCTTCACCATTTAAAACTTCTAAAGTATTCCAACCTAAACCTTCATAAATTAAGCGAACGTTTTCTGTAAAGGTTAGTTTTGTTTTACCGTCTAGAGACATTTTATTAGAATCATATAGAACAATTAAGTTATTTAGTTTAAGAGTTCCAGCAAGAGATGCTGCCTCATAGCTTACCCCTTCCATTAGGTCTCCATCACTACATAAAACATAAGTTTTGTAATCAACTACGTCTTCTTTAGAATGTAGTAAGGCGTTGGTATGTTTTTGTCCCATTGCCATTCCAACGGCACTAGCAAATCCTTCACCTAATGGACCTGTTGACATATCTACTCCTGGTGTTTTGTTATATTCTGGATGACCTGGTGTAAGTGAGTCAAGTTGTCTAAATGATTTTAAATCATCTAATTCAATATCAAAGCCAGCCATAAATAGTGTTGCATAAAGCAGGCTTGAAGCATGACCAGCACTTAGAATGAAACGATCACGATTATAAAAGTTAGGATTACTAGGATCAAATTTTAAATGATGAGCATAAATTGTATAAATAATTGGAGCTGCATCTAAAACTATACCTGGATGACCGCTTTTAGCATTATCTATCATATCGATTCCAAGCATTCTAATAGTATCAATTATTTTTTGTTCATTTATAGGATTATCATTATTTTTAGTAACACGCACAATAATCACTCCTTGCTTATATTATACATTTTAAAGATATATATTTCAACTTTATTTTGTAAACCTTAAGTTATGTAAAGAAAAAACTTCGTTTCTTTTTATCTAAAAAACGAAGTTTTACTTAATTTATTATATTTTAATTAGTCTTTTTTTCACTATTTATTGTAAAATGTTCATCAATATAGTCAATTGTTACTGTAGAAGAAGGTTTGATCTCATTATTGATTAATTTTTTAGCTAATAATACTTCAATTGTTCTATTAACTACTCTTTTTAATGGTCTAGCACCATAAGCTACATCGTATCCTGTATCTACTAAATATGATTTAGCTCTATCTGTTAAAACTATTGAAATGTTACTTTCTTTTAATCTATCCTCTATTTGAGCAATAATTTTATCTAGTATTTGTCTAATTGTTGATTTTTGTAGTTCATTAAAGATAATTATTTCATCGATACGGTTGATAAACTCTGGTCTAAAGTAATTTCTTACTTCATCTAAGACTTTTTCTTTATTGCCTTCAAGAACATAATTACTTCCAAGGTTTGATGTCATAATGATAATTGTGTTTTTAAAATCTACTGTTCTACCATTGGAATCTGTTAATCGTCCATCATCTAGAATCTGTAATAAAAGATTTAAAACTTCAGGATGAGCTTTTTCTATTTCATCAAATAAAACTATACTATAAGGATTTCTTCTAACGGCTTCAGTTAATTCCCCACCTTCATCATATCCAACATATCCTGGAGGGGATCCAATTAATCTAGAAACTGAGAATTTTTCCATATATTCACTCATATCAATCCTAACCATGTGCTTTTCATCATCAAATAATTCATAAGCAAGGCTTCTAGCTACTTCTGTTTTACCAACTCCTGTCGGACCCAAAAACATAAAGGAACCAATTGGTCTATTAGGATCTTTAATACCACTACGACTTTTTAGAATAGCATCACTTACGAGCTTAATAGCCTCATCTTGACCTTTTACTCTCTTCTTTAAATTATCTTCTAAAAGAAGAAGCTTTTCACGCTCGCTACTTACTAATTTAGATATTGGAACGTTTGTCCATCTAGAAATTACCGCAGCTATATCGTCTGGTGTAACTACATCACTTATAAGTTGATTTTTAGTTTTGGCTCTTAATTCACTTAATTCTTTTTCAAGTTCTGGAATTGTACCATGTTTTAATCTAGCGGCAGTTTCAAGATCATATTCATTTTCAGCCTTCGATAAAGAAAACTTAGCCTTTTCTAGTTCTTCTTTTTTATCTTTAATTTTATCAATTATTTCTTTTTCACTATTCCATTTTTCTTTAAGATCATGTTCTTTGCTCTTAAGATTTGTTAGTGTTTCATCTAGTGAAAGAACTCTTTTTTTACTTATGTCATCTTTTTCTTTTTTTAAAGCTTCACGTTCAACCTCAAGACGCATTATTTCACGTTCAAGATTATCAAGTTCTTCTGGAACACTATCCAACTGAACTCTAATAGTTGCACAGGCCTCATCTATTAAATCAATAGCTTTATCAGGCAAATATCTATCAGTAATATAACGGTTTGAAAGATTGGCAGCAGTCACTAGAGTTCTATCTTGAATAGTTACTCCGTGATGTATCTCAAATCTTTCTTTCAAACCACGTAAAATGGTAATTGTATCGATTATCGAAGGTTCACTTACTTTGACTTTTTGAAAACGTCTTTCAAGTGCACCATCTTTTTCAATATATTTACGATATTCATTTAATGTTGTCGCACCAATTACTTTTATTTCTCCACGGGCAAGCATAGGTTTTAAGATATTTGAAGTATCCATTCCGCCTTCGGAATTACCAGCGCCAACAATAGTATGGATTTCATCAATAAACATGATGATTTCTCCTTCACTTTTTTTGACTTCATTTAAGACTTTCTTTAAACGCTCTTCAAATTCTCCCCTATATTTAGCTCCGGCAATTAAGGATGCCATATCTAGTTCCCAAATAGTTTTATTTTTTAAGCTTGCAGGAACATCTCCCTTTACTATTCTTAGAGCAAGCCCTTCGACAATAGCAGTTTTACCAACACCTGGTTCACCTATTAATACGGGGTTATTTTTTGTTTTACGTGACAAAACCCTTGTAATACTTCTAATTTCCTCATCACGACCAATAACTGGATCTATCTTACCAGCAAGTACTGCTTCATTTATATTACGACCATATTTTTCTAATACTTTTTCTTTTTCTTGATTTTGTTCTTGATACATATATATCCCCTCACTTTCAAGACATATTATACACCAAAAATTAGCACTTGTCAATAATGAGTGCTAATTATATTTTTACTTACTGGCTAATTCTATAGCAGCTTTTAATTGATTATCATTGTCTTCTGTTAAAATTTCATTTTCTTTCAACTCTAGTTTAACTTCTTTAGTAGGAGTTACACCTTTTTCATTAATCCAATTACCCTTAGGAGTTAACCATTTTTGAACTGTATACTTAATTGTATCACCATTATTTAAATCACCTGTTTTTTGAACTGTACCTTTTCCATAAGAATTGACACCAACTATTTCGGCATTATATGTCTCTTTAAAGGCACTAGCTAATATTTCACTAGCAGATGCACTATTTTCATTTATTAAGACTACTACTGGATAACTATAAGTAGCTTTACTACTAGTACTATAAACTTTTTCTTTATTATTCTTAGTTTGCAACTGATAGATAACATCTTTCTTAGTCATGAATAATGATAGTATTTCAGTTACTTGAGTTAAATAGCCACCTGGATTATCTCTAACATCTATAACTAACTTATCAATATTCTTTTTCTTTAGAGACTCCAACTCTTTCTTTACTTGTTTAGTAATATTATTAGAAAACATCTCTATTTTTAAATATCCTATCTTCTTACCATTCTCTTCATAAACTTTACTACTAGTATAAGGCATATCAACTGTTGTTCTAGTAACTTTCATAGTCTTTTCTTGATTATCTCTAGTAATAGTTATTTCTACTTCTTTATTCTTAGCAGTTTTGATAAGGCTTACTACATCTGATAAGCTTTTACCTTCTACACTTTCACCATTTACTTTAGTTATATAATCTCCTACTTTTATACCAGCTTTTTTAGCAGGAGTATCAGCAAATACTTTAGTAATTTTTACTTTGCTATTATCAAGAGTAACTTCAATACCAACTCCTTCATAATTACCTTCTAGTGTTTGATTAAAGTTTGTACTACTAGTTCCATCAAAATAAGTAGCATAAGGATCATCTAAATAATTAATCATCCCTTTAATTCCAGCATCTATTAATTCCTCTTTGTTAACCTTATCATAGTAATTATTTACTATATCATTATAAGTATCAACAAATTCTTTTAACTCACTAGGAACAGAACTATTAGTAGTTTCTTTCTTAGTAAAACTAACAACATTACCGATTAAGAAACCAAAAAGAATTGCTATTATCATAATAATAACCATTTCTGGATAACTAAATCCTTCTTTCTTAATAGTAACTATCTCTTTTGTTGTATCTATATTTTCATCTTCCATTATTTCTTCTTTTTTCTTCATCTATTTCACCTACCGTCTATATAATTGTACCATAGTTTTAATAATTTACTAAAGAAAAAAGCCTTTTAAATAAAGACTTTACATATTATTTATTAAGGTAATCCTCTATTTCATTTTCATCAGTTATAGTATCAACTACTTCTTTATTTTTAAAATGAACTAGTGTAGGATTTTTTACTTTCAAGTTTTCAATACTACTAGTATCAACATCACCATCTGTTTTATATTTTTTATTCATACCATCACTTAAATCTACACTATATAGTTTTATATCTTTTTTATCTGATTGATAAGTAGATATTGTTTTAGAAAGTTCAGTATCAGTACTGTCATAATATACTACATAATACTCTTCTTGGTCCATTGTAAATGATTCTCCAGCTAATATTTTTTCATATTGAATACTTGATTCACTTCACTTTGTTTTCTTTTCTTAGTAACTTCTTTTGATAAAATTCTTGTAGTTAGAAAGTACATTAATCCAAATAGTAAAGCTACACATATTAGAATAATTACTACTCTTTTACCTGTTCCTTTAAATTCACTGCTGTCACTATAATATCCTTTATTCATTTTATCCTCCTAAAATTCACAATTTCCTGGTGTTCTTGGGAATGGTATTACATCTCTTATATTTTCCATACCAGTTAGATAAATTAGTAA
>ERZ779671.612-NODE-612-length-17508-cov-4.018392_pt1 | contig 17508 bp, 12 predicted proteins | sample MGYA00511074_ERZ779671 | MGnify/ENA primary metagenome ERZ779671 (study PRJEB29588, sample SAMEA2158454) | human gut metagenome | biome: human gut; feature: human-associated habitat; material: faeces | place: Denmark | collected 2008/2010 ... | reverse complement strand
GAATGGGACTTATCAAGTGTGGTTCTGTGGTGATTCCGTTTGATAATCAGATAAGTAAGGATACGGATTTGTATAAGCTGTACAATACCAACATTCACGAGATAATTGAGATGAAAAAGCATGCAAATGAAAAATGTTAATTCTTTATGAAGTCATGAATTTTGGATTGACATATTTTCATATGACAGGTAATATAATATTAAAGACAGGCAACTTGAGTGTCTGCCAAGCGGCAAAGTAAGGTGTTGTGCCAGAGAGCAGTGCCTTATGAGCTTTATAAGGGTTTGACATTTACCACAATCTGGCTAGAGGTTAATCCTCGAAAGAAAATGTTAGAAGGGCTCTGCTTATGCAGAGCCTTTCTTAATCTAAGGATGTAGTGGAGAACTGTAATGAGGAATGTTTTAGATTGCATAAATGCATTTATTCCGCTATTATCAACCGAATATGAGCTTGTACTAGGGAGAAAAGGTGTTTCAGTTACATTAAGAATTTCATTTGATAAAAAAGATTGTTTTCATCTTATGGGATTACAATATCTGGTAGACAGACCTGAATTGAGCCGAGACAGAGGCAGAGTATTTGATGAGATAGCAGATGGAACAATTACAATTGAAAAAATAGAGTCATCAGATTTTTATAATAAGATAGAGCAAAGAGTTCATTTCCTGCCATTGCTTGAACAAATGATTGATAGTAATGATACTGTGTTTAAGTATAATAAGAAAGCAAATATGTATTCAATGATTGAGGCTGATTATCTTATGGAAAACAACGTGGAGAGCAGGAATCTATTTTTGTTTTTATCTAATGATGAAGGAGATAATTATTTCTGTCGTTCATTTTTTCCAGAGGAAAAGATGGATTATTCAAAAAATCAAGCATCGTGGACACTTCTTTATAAGAAAAAGATTGATTTATCAACCAGAATAGAGACAGTTCTTTACAATAGAATCAAATAGATTTTTACATAAGCCATTTGGACTAATCATCCAGATGGCTATTTTTTTACCCATTTTTGGGTAATGGATGTAGAAAGAAGGTGAGAACAATGAAGATAAAGAAAGTGGATGACAAACCAATGGTCATTCACACCAAGGAGAAAGCCAAGATTCATGCCCACGAGCCAAAGGGTGCCAAGATTAAAGGCAGCAACATCTATACAGTAGAGAGAGGTCCTAAGACTATCGGTGCAAAGGTATCTGATGATAAAAAGAAGTCCTATCGCAAGAGTACCATTCATCAGTCAGAGCCGAAGAATAAGGGATTATCAAGATTTAAGCGAAACTATAGAGAATCAAACACTTCCATCAAGACTAAGAACACCAATCTTCACATTGCAGGAAGAACAGGTGTACTTGCAGCCGGGGCAGTAACGGAGCAGGTGGAAGGCGGGCATGAGGTATCGCAGGCAGCATATCTTGCATATGAAGCAAGCCGCCCTGTTACCGGAACTGCTTCTAAGGGTGCAGCACTTTTCAGGAAAAAGGCGGCAGCCGAGGCAAAGAAGCGTATCAAGAAGGTAGAGGCAGGAAAGAAGCTGGCAAAAAAGACAGCAAAGAAAGCTGCCAAAGAAACAGCCAAGACGGTAGCTAAAGAGACGGCAAAAGAAACAGCCAAGACTACTGCCAAGGTTGCAACGAAAACTGCTACAAAGGCAGCTGCTACAGCGGCAGGAACAGCGGTTGCACCGGGAGTTGGTACTGCAATCGGCATGGCAGCCGGATATGCTGCAGGTGTGTCCATAGAGGTCAAGGATGAAAAGATGACCAACCGGAGCAGGAAGATAAAATTCTTTCTGGATAAGATGAAAGCACAGGAGAATCAGACAGACAGCGTGGCAAAACTGGTAAAGGATCTGATTGTGCGAAAAGCGATTACCTGGGTAAAGGCAGCTGCACCGATTATCGGATTGGTGCTTTTATTACTTGTTCTTGTAGTTGCCATGATTGCGGTTCCGGTTATAGCGGTGATAGCAATCCTTTACAATTCTCCATTTGCTTTATTTCTGCCACCACTTGAATCAGGAGATACCGTGCAGACAGTAACGAGTGCTTATGTGCAGGAGTTTAACCGGGATGTGAATACGAAAGTGAATGAGCATACCGGATATGACCTTGGAGAGCTTGTCTATGTGGATTATGAAGGTATGGAAGAAAACCCAAGCAATTACTATGACATCATGGCAGTCTATATGGTCAAGCATGGTGTCGGAGATACTGCAACAGTCATGAATGACACTTCAAAAGGCTGGCTGCAGGCAGTAGTAAATGATATGTGTTCATACACCACAAGCACCGGAACAAAGGATGTGGAAGAAACGGATGCAGACGGCAATGTGACTACTGTCACGAAGTCTGTTCTGTATGTGAATGTAACGCTGAAATCGTACAGGGATATGATTTCGGTCTATGGGTTTAACTCTGATCATGTGGAAATGCTTGAGCAGATCATGAGTCCGGAGTTTATGGGACAGCTTGGATATGCCGGAAGCGGAAGTGGCGGCGGAGGCGGAAGTCCGGGAGTAAGCTCCATGACTGAGGATGAAATCAATGCCATCCTAAACGAAATTACAGACAGCAGGCAGAAAACAGTCTGCTCCTATGCACTTCACAGAGTTGGCTTTCCTTATAGTCAGGATTTAAGAGACAGCGGTAACTATTATGACTGCAGCTCCTTAGCCTATTATTCATGGAAAGATGCAGGCGTGGATATTAGTTACGGCGGTGCAACCACAGCGGCAGCGGAGGCACAGGGACTGGATGAAGCCGGAAAGACTGTCTCCTTTGATGAGTTACAGCCGGGAGACCTTATCTTTTATAGTTTTACAAGCAACGGAAGATATAAGAACATCAGCCATGTGGCAGTATACGTCGGAAATGGCAAGGTGGTAGAGGCGCTTAATGAAAGTCTTGGTGTTGTTTACCGGGATGTGGCAAGCACAGGAAAGATTGTTGTGATAGGAAGACCATAACAGGAAATTTGCAGAGAGGGCATAGTCTCTCTCTGAGACTGGAGGTAAGAATGGATTTAAAAGATATGATACTGGTAACAGAAAACGACAGGGGAACAGAGACAAATATGCTGATGACTCTGGATGATTATAAGAGTTTTATAGCAGTTGATGACATGTCAGAGCTTGCAGACAATTTGTTGCAGCTTGGAAGAACACTTGGTGAAGCAGATAACTTCGCAGAGTATTACAGGGCAGCAAATGTAACTGTATCTGCGAGATTCTGTCTGGATGATATTCAGCTGGGGCACTTTCTTCAGGGACTTTATAACGATTCCAAAGAATTTCGGTTTGATAAAGAAGCCAGTTCTTCTGAATGTGTTGCAAAGCTTAAGGAGATTGGAATGACCGATAAGGGCTGGGTGGATGATTTTAACCTGCATTATGAAATGGAGAACCGCTCATTTGAAAGGGGACAGACATTTCATAACTTCAATGACCATGATTACATGGTGCTTGAAGCATTATCACCAAGGAATCTCGTGGTGATGGATATGAAGTCAGGTTCTCTTACAATCGCCCTTGGTGCGACAGAGTATAAGCGTTATCCGAAGGATGAGAAGCCTACAAAGGACAATACCACAATCGGAGTATCGTGGGAGCATGGCATTTATCTTGGTTCCACACTCTCAACCACGAATTTCAAGGCATACAAGAGGGAGTATGGCACACCGGAAAAGATAGAGGATATCTATGATTACAGGGCAAAGCTAAAGCAGAAGTTCTATTTTTATCAGGATATGTCAAAGGATGATGATGTACCAAAGAAGCTGCAGAATGACTTCCTTCACCAGATGTATGAGGATTTTGGAACGATTGAAGAGGACTGTTTTTACGACAGGCTGGAAGATGGAAAGTACGATGAAGGCTTTAAGGAAAGACAGGTAAAGGAAGAAAAGAGCCGGTGATGAGATTTTTACAGGAGGCGATATCATATGGAACAGGAATTTGATGTTGAGATAAAAGAAGTGCTTTCACGAGTACAGAAAGTAAAGGCAGAGTCGCTTGACGATGCCATCAATAAGGCAATGGATATGTATTATGCAGAGCAGATAGTCCTTGGAGCAGAGGACATGAAGGGAGTTGATTTTGCGCCTATCAGCGAAGGTCAGCGCCCTTCTTCATTAAAAGAAAACGGAGGAAGAGCAAGATGAAAAGTGATTCAACAACAGTAATTAAGAACATGGAGTTTTTAGTAAAGGAACTTCATAAGGAGTGGGACAGATCGGGTGCTTCTAAGGCATCCGTTATTATTTCCCTTGAGGAAGTAGATGGTATCAATGATAAGTTAAAAGAGATTATCTATCAGACACAGAAGTCAGTCGATGAGGATGAGCTGACCTTTAAACAGAGCATTGCAAAGTCCAAGGAGTGCTATGTGATTCTTCGTGTGGTGCGTAAGATTGCAAAGAAAAAGGATAAATGCGAAAAACAGGCAATCGACAATGAATTTGCAATCGAGCTGGATAAGGATGAGTTAAAGCTATTTAAGGGATTGTTTGCAGAGATGTTTAAGTAGAGGAGGACAAAGGTATGGGCGTTGATATGAAGGTCAAAGCGATATACGATTCTGAAATTGGTAACATCACCAGATCAGAAAAGAACTGGAAGGATGTGTTAAAGGTCGCAGGTCAGTTATACCGCTATGAATTTGACAATATCGTTATGGTAACAGCTCAGAGACCTCCGGAAAAAAGCACACTCATGGCAGATTATGATACCTGGAAAAAGGTGGGAAGATATGTAAAGCGTGGTGCGAAAGGCTGCGCTATCTTCCCGTCAAGGGCACTGAATCCACGCATGAGGTATATCTTTGATATCAGTGATACCGGAGGGAAGAATGTCAAACTGACATGGGACCTTGAGGGAGAAAATCTTAAGGATTATGTGGATTTTCTTGTGTCAGAAGGTCAGATTGAGCAATACGATAACAGCGACAGGGAGTCTCTAAAAAATATATTAAAACAGTTTACAGGAACAGATGTTTGGCTTATAATAAAAGAAGAGTTCGGAGACCGAATGACCGAGCTTATGCAGCTATCAGGTAGTGTGATAAAGGAAGAAAGTAAGAAACGCAATGGCTTACAGCAGGAAATGGACATGGAGCAGCTTGTATATGCAAGTGTCATGTATGCTGTAGGGACGAGATGCGGATTTGACTTATCTGTGCAAGAACAGGATTTTAGTCAGATCGTAAATATCAAAGACGAAGAGATCATTTACCGTCTTGGTTCCATTGTATGCGATGTCTCCTGTAGTGTTCTTAGAGAATTTAGTCGTAACTTAAAGGCAATCGAGAGCGAAAGGAGAATTGGATATGTTAGAAGAAATGACTTACAAGGAAGTGGACGGACTGCTTTATCCGCAGATAGAGATGCCGGACGAGACGGAGAATCTCACGAAGCTGGGCAAATACGGAAGGATGGCGATGAACTATCTCAAAGAGAACGAGCCGGCAAGATACAAGACGCTGATGAGATTCGGGAAGATGTACGAGAAGATGTCAGCGGTAGAGGAGGAAGCGAATCAGCTGTACGACCAGTTAGAGATGCAGTATCTGGCGAAGCACAAGCCACAGGATCCGTCATCGACAATGGAGATGTGGAAGATAAGAGAGCAGGCGAAGATGCAGGCAGAGGAAGTAGTGCTCCACCAGATCGTGATGAAGTTTCATTAGAAATACAGGAAGAATTAAATAGAGAGCTTGATGAGATTAACTCATTGGGTGTCAGTAAGGAAGCCGAATATACACAGGCTTCCTTTTTTTTCGACCAGAATGGGCAGGCAAGCATTGGCACCATTCATACTGAGGACGAAAACAATAATCAGTTTATGCGTCAGTTCGAGCAGGACAGAAAAGCTGCATTAGCAGGTAAATACAATTACCTGAATCCCAAAAAGTCTGCAACAGTACCAGGTGAGTATATCAAACAGGTGCTTATGAGAGGTACAGGTTTTATCGGTGGTAAGGGCAGGGTATGCAAGATTTTTGAAACAGAGATTGATGCAGGAACCAGAGCAAAGCGTATCAAAGCAGAATATGGTCAGGGAGGTGCAGGCTGGCCGGTTGACGGACTGGGACTGCACGGATATGACACATTTCATGGGAACGGACTGCGTTTTCAGTGGCGAGATGAGGATGGAGAGGTTGAAGGATATGTTTCATGGAAAGATATCGAAAAAGAGCTTGGTGTCCTTATTCTTACAGGGGAATACCAGCCTGAGACACCTCGTATTGATGAGCTTGCGATGGACGGACTCCGTGAGGATGATGAGATCATTGATGCCGAATATCGGGAAGTGGAACCGGAAGAGGCAGAATCAGAGATTGATGATTATGCAATACCGGATGAGCCGGAGAGCTATGCTTCTAACAGAGATTATGTAAGTGCAAAAGGCATGACACCACAGGAAGCTGCCGATGAAGACCGCATGGTAACACAGGCAGAATATGGTGCCGAGATAGAAGCTGAAACATCTGAAAAAGATCCATCAGAGCTTAAGTATATTACACCGATTGATTATGCCAAGCGTATTGAGGAGCTTGATGAAGACCTGCGTGATGCGGCGGAGATTCTTGTAACAGATTGCAGCTGCTACACTCCGTTTAGGGCATTCCTTATGGATGTGGTGCAGTCTGATTTTGCATTTATGCCCAATAAACTTGACCTTATCAGGGATATAGCATTAGGTACAGACAATGCGGAAAGAAAGGCATATTCCAACAATAAGTATGGTCTTGTGGAGTACTCAATCAGAAGCGGATATGTGAAGATCAGCTATAAGAACAGGAATGGTGTGCGTAAGGAAGGTGCACTCGACTGGCGTGAGTTATATGAAATCTTATCTTATATGGTAAAACAGCCATTTTACTGCGGAGAAGACCAGAAAAGGTATTATCAGGAGACAAAGCAGAAGGCTGACAGGGATAAGATGAATCCGGTCTATAAGAGATTCTTTGATATCGAGGATAGTGTAAAAGCCAATCGTCTTGAAACCAGGGAAAGAGCAATAGCGAATGGCTGGGAAACCAAGATTGATGAGAATGGACATGTAGTTTCAGATGATGCAGTACAGAAAAAGCACAACTTCCACTACAACCTCTGGGAAATGGAAAAAGGCGGAGCTAAGACCAGATACCAGTGGAATATGGATGCAATCCGCACTTTAAAGCAGATTGAATCAGAGAACAGGCTTGCCACACCTGAGGAACAGAAAACTCTGTCGAAGTTTGTCGGATGGGGCGGACTGTCACAGGCATTTGATGAGAATAACGCAGGCTGGAGCAAAGAATATGCAGAGCTGAAAGACCTTTTATCTGATGAGGAATACAGTGCTGCAAGGGCAACAGTAAATAACGCCTTTTATACTTCACCGGAGATTGCCATGTGCATAAATTCGGCACTTGTCCAGTTTGGTTTCAGAGGCGGCAATGTATTAGAGCCATCTATGGGTATCGGTAACTTCTTTGGAAGTATGCCGGCACCAATGCAGAGAAGCAAGCTGTATGGGGTGGAGATTGACAGCATTTCAGGAAGAATTGCAAAGCAGCTTTATCAGAATGCCAATATCAGTATCACAGGATTTGAGAATACCACATATCCGGATAACTTCTTTGATGTGGTTGTCGGAAATGTGCCATTTGGAGATTACAAGGTATTTGATCCAAAGTACAACAAGTATAACTTCCGTATCCACGATTATTTTCTGGCAAAAGCACTTGATCAGGTAAGACCGGGAGGCATGGTTGCAGTAATCACCACAAAGGGAACACTTGATAAGGCAAATCCTACTATCCGAAAGTATCTGGCTGAAAGAGCAGAGCTTGTGGGAGCAGTAAGACTTCCGAATACTGCATTTAAAGATAATGCAGGAACCGAAGTGACAGCAGATATCCTGTTTTTGCAGAAGAGGGAGAGAAAGATTGATATTGAGCCTGACTTGGTACACCTTGGTGTAACTGAGAATGGCATTGCTGTCAATTCATACTTTGCAGAGCATCCGGAGATGATGCTTGGATCTATGGAATATGATACAAGGATTTACGGACAGGACAGCAGATATACAGTCTGTGTGAATAATGATGAGAACTTCAATATGTATGAGACTCTCAATAAGGCTATCGGTAATATCAAAGCCCAGATGACAGATTTTGAGAGAGTGGCAGATGAGGCGGAGCAGACGGAGGAAGTTATCCCGGCTGATCCGGATGTGAGAAACTACACTTACACATTTTTTGAAGGAAAACTCTATTACAGGGAAAATTCCGAGATGGTAAAAAAAGAAGTATCACAGACTGCCGAGGAGCGAATCCGAAGCCTTGATGAAATCAGACAGATAACAAGAGAGCTGATTGATATCCAGATGGATGGCTGCAGCGAGGAGGAGCTTTCTGATAAGCAGAGACTTCTTAATGTGAAATACGATGCCTTTATAAAGCAGTATGGAGCCATTACTTCAAAAGCAAACAGAATAGCATTCAGGGATGACAGCGATTATCCACTTCTTTGCAGTCTTGAGGAAGTAAACGAAGATGGGGAGGTGAAAAAAGCGGATATGTTTTATAAGCAGACGATTAAGGCAAAGACTGTCATAGACAGGGTTGAGACTGCTGTGGAAGCATTAAATGTATCCGTCAATGAATTTGGATATGTAAACCCTGCCTATATGCTTTCTATCTATGAGCCGGATATTACAAATGCAAAGGAAGAACTTGCAGAAAAGTCCGGACAGACAGTGGATGAGATAACGCTAAGTGATGATGCATTAGCAGAGATTAGAAGGGCAGTCCTTGTGGAAGAGCTGGACGGACTGGTTTTCCTAAATCCAGACCGCTACAACGAGAACAATCCCGACATCGGCTGGGAGACAGCAGACGAGTATCTTTCGGGAAATGTGAGAGACAAACTTCGTGTAGCAAAGGCTATGGCGGCTGATACAGACAATCCGCAGGCAGAAAGATTTGCAGGAAATGTGGCAGCACTTGAAAAGGTGCAGCCGGAATGGATTGAAGCCTCGGATATTGATGTAAAGATTGGTACGACATGGATTGAGTCGCTTGATTATGAGCAGTTTATCTATGAGCTTCTCAATACACCAAGAAGAGCAAGGGCAGTCAGAAGCCAGTTTTACAATACAGGCATTCAGGTACACTTAAATAAGATGAGCATGGAATGGTTCATCGAGAATAAGAGCATGGATAAGCATTCAGTGGCAGCTACTAAGACTTATGGTACAAGCCGCATGGATGCTTATTCTATTTTTGAGGATACGCTGAATCTTAAAACTGTAACAGTAAGGGACAGGATTGATGACGGTGATGGCAAATATCATTACGAAGTCAATAAGAACGAGACAATGCTTGCAAGGGAAAAGCAGAACATGATCAAGGAGAAGTTCAAGGAATGGCTGTTTGCAGAGCCGGAGCGAAGACAGAAATATGTGGAGTATTACAACGAGACATTCAATAACATCCGTCTGCGTGAGTATGACGGAAGTCACTTACAGTTTCCGGGAATGAATCCGGCGATTGAGTTAAAGCCACATCAGAAGAATGCGGTGGCAAGAATCCTTCTTGGAGGAAACACCCTGTTGGCACACTGCGTTGGTGCCGGAAAGTCCTTTGAGATGATGGCTGCCTGTATGGAGCAGAAGAGACTCGGACTTGCCAATAAGACGATCATGGTTGTTCCAAAGCCACTTATCGGTCAGACGGCATCAGAGTTTTTAAGGCTTTATCCGTCAGCAAATATCCTGGTTGCCACAGAGCGTGATTTTGAAAAGAGCCGCAGGAAGCAGTTCGTATCAAGGATTGCAACAGGTGACTATGACTGTATCATCATGTCGCACTCGCAGTTTGAAAAAATCCCGATCTCAGCAGAGAGAAAGGAAAGAATGCTCAATGAGCAGATTGATGAAATCAGCTATGCGATTGATGAGATGAAGGAGCGTAACGGGGAGCGTTGGACTGTAAAACAGATGGAAAGCCAGAAGAAAAAGCTGGAGGAGCAGCTGAAATCCTTATCAGATGAGAGCAGGAAGGATGACCTTATAACCTTTGAGGAACTTGGTGTGGACTCTATCATGGTTGACGAAGCGCACAATTTTAAGAACCGTGCGAAACGTTGTCGCACAAGGTAAGTCTGATAAACTTACCGAAATCGACCGACAGAAATCACTTAGAAATAAGAATGAACTGTTAGAACTTAAATCTCGAAATCAAGGGAGAATTACCCTTGCCACACAGAAACAACACTGATGATAGCATATCAAAGCTATAGGTGGTGTGCGAGATAATACTTCACTATGCGAGGTGGCTGTATCCACCCACGTATAAAGCGTGAAGAAGTCGTAACTTGAAGTCCTAAGTCCTGCGGGATATGGAATATATAGTGCGGTCTTCCGAAGACTATGGTTACACGTAGAAGAAGCTATGCAGCATCGTAAGAGTAGTAGGCGTCCGAAAGGACGAAAGATTAGGGAAGAGTGTATTGCTGGTTTTTCAATACATTCCTGTATGAATGAAATATCATACAGAGTACACAACAACTATGTTTCAAAGTGTATTTGTCCCTACGGTGTAAGGTAGCAACCTAAGGTCTTCAAGTAGTTAAATCTACAAAAGGATAGAGATTTAGGAACGTTTGAGAGCTTGTGTGGGAGCTGTACAGAGTGATGAAAACACAAGAAGTCAGCAGTCCCATAGTAGTCTGAGATTGGGAAAGCCAGTCACAAGAGTTGAAATACTCATGGCGAAGGGGACTAGTCAAACTAATTTACAAATTTCACAAAATAAGAAAAGAAAAACTCCCTGAAATATGGGTGACGAACTGCGAGGTGATAGCCTTGTGCATTTGAACGTCAGATTTTCAACAGAAGCGGAATTAAAACAGACCTTAGATTTTCTTTATGTAAAATCGAAAGAAGGAATCTCTTTCACAGGTCTTATTGAAGCAATGGTAAATGAAGTTACTATTGTTACCGCAATTCATAACATTAAGTCTAATAAAGGCAGTAAAACGGCTGGCGTAGACCAGATGAAAATGGACAAATATCTGCAAATGCCAAAAGAGGAACTAATTGCACTAATAAGAGATAATTTCAGTAATTACAGACCGAAGCCAGCAAAAAGAGTATATATCCCGAAAAAGAATGGAAAGAAACGCCCACTGGGTATTCCAACAGTTTTGGACAGAATTATACAGGAATGTGTGAGAATTATTATTGAGCCTATATGTGAAGCAAGATTTTATCCGCACAGTTACGGATTTCGACCTTACAGGGCACAGAAACACGCTGTCAGAGATATTATCAATGTCATCAATGCTTCTACTTATTCAAAAGCCCAGCCTGTATGGGCGGTTGAAGGAGATATTAAAGGGTGTTTTGACAATATCGACCACAGAATCCTGTTACAGAAGATATGGCGTATTGGAATCCACGATAAAAGAGTGATTAAAATCATACAACAGATGTTAAAGGCTGGATATATAGAAAGCGGTGCTAGGAATGATACAAAACTCGGCACAATGCAGGGCGGAATTTTATCTCCATTGCTGTCAAATGTATATCTGAATGATTTTGACTGGTATGTAGGAAGAATGTATATGGAACCCCATAGGAAATGCAAACATAAGTGTAATGATACACGACGATTGAAATGGTTGGGAGTAACTCCAAAGTACAATTTTCGTTTTGCAGATGATTGGGTTATCTTAACATCAACAGAACAGGAAGCATACCGATTAAAACGTGTGATGACAAAATATTTTAGAAATAAAATGAAACTGGAATTATCACAGGAAAAGACGTTTGTAACAGACCTTAGAACGGAGGGAATCCATTTCCTCGGTTTTGTGGTCAAAGCGGAGAAAAAGAGGAAAACCCCTGACCCCCAAACGTGGACGGAAAATCTGGTGGGTAAACCATTACCAGACATGGAGCGATTGAAAGATAAAATACAGAAGATTGCTGACGAAGTCCGAGTGATTGGAGAATCCACAGAAAGGAGCGTACAGGCGGCACAGATACAGCGTGTGAATTCCATGATAGTGGGGCTAGCACAGTATTTACAACCCTCAATATGCTCTCATGCTCTTCATATCATAGACAGAAGAATCAATAATACAGCATTGGCAGTATGGAAAAAGAGATTTCCCAGACACTACAATAAGTATCAAATACCAATGGAAAAGCTCTGTAACCTACCGCATAGGCATGAGGGATACAAAAGTAAAACATTTGCTGTTCCGATTGAGGGAGAATGGTTTGGAATTACTATGGCGTTTATTACCCATAGTAAGTATGAAAGCAAGCCATTCGACCAACGCATGACACCTTATACGGAGGAGGGCAGACGAATTTACAGTTATTACCGTAGCAGAAGCAAGCCTCTTCCATGTGATAGACCGTCAGTGAATACCGCAAGGGATATACAGCTTTCGGTCTATGCAAAGACCGTATATAATTTTGAATACTTCATGAACAGGGAATATGCGTACAACAGAGATAAAGGCAAGTGTAAGTGCTGTAAGAAACCGCTGTTTTTAGATAACAAAAAGTATTGTTATCACGTCAAAGGGGAACTTCCGTTAGGAAAAGTAAACAAAGTGCAAAATCTTGTATGGCTATGCAATGACTGTTATCGAATGGTCAACAACGGTCCGATACCGCCAAACATAGATGAAAAGGTATTAAAGAAGATTCAAAAGTATAAACAAAAGTGAAATTTGTAAGCACGATATGTACTGTGAGGGCATAAAGTGTTGAACCCCGATGGAGGGTAGTAAGTTAGTTTGATGGTACGCCGGGTGCGATGAAAGTTGCACGCCCGGTGTGGGGTGGGGGAAAAGGTGGAGATAGCTTCAAAGCCTTACCTATCACTATTTGCGATTTTTTCCAAGATGAATAATGTGTCAGGTATCAGCAGCAGTGGAGCGAAGAAGTCAACGGATATGCAGCTTAAATGCCAGTATTTATCAGAGATAAATGATGGCAGAGGCATTGTATTTGCAACAGGTACACCAATATCCAATACCATGTGTGAGATGTATGTCATGCAGCTTTACTTACAGAAAGCGGCACTTGAAGAGATGGGGATTTATCACTTTGATTCCTGGGCAGCGAACTTTGGTGAAGTGACAACAGCACTGGAGCTTACTGTAGAGGGAAGCGGTTTCCGTTTTAAAAGCAGATTCAATAAGTTTACGAATCTGCCGGAGCTTATGAATATCTTTCGTGAAGTAGCAGATGTGCAGACCGCAGACATGCTTGACCTTGATGTGCCGGCACTTCGTGGTGGGAAGCCTATCATAGTGGAGTCAGAGCCTGACTGGTATGTAAAGCAGGTTATGGAAGACTTTGTTGTGAGGGCAGAGCGTATCAGAGGTGGTGGAGTTGATCCAAGTGTGGACAACTTCCTAAAGATTACTCATGAGGCAAGATTACTCGGAACAGATGCAAGGCTGATTGATAAGGACGCACCAAATAATCCAGATGGAAAGCTCAATAAGGTAGCGGAGAATGTATGGAAAGAATATGAGAAAGGAAATGCCAACGGTCATATAGGCTGCCAGCTTATTTTTTCGGATATCGGCACACCGGGACCGGATAAGGATTTTACCATCTACGATTATCTGAAGGAAACACTGATACAGTATGGTATTCCGGCAGAGGAGATAGCATTTATCCATGATGCAAAGACCGACGCACAGAGGGATGCACTATTTAAGGAAATGAGAACAGGTAAGAAAAAAGTGCTTATAGGTTCTACAGATAAATGTGGTACTGGCGTTAATGTTCAGACACATCTGGTTGCAATGCATCATGTGGACTGTCCTTGGAAGCCAAGCTCCATTGAACAGAGGGAAGGACGAGGCATCAGGCAGGGCAACGAAAATGAAGAGGTGGCAATCTATAGATATGTCACCAAAGGAACTTTTGATGCATACAACTGGTCGCTTGTTGAAAATAAGCAGCGATTCATCAGTCAGGTCATGACAAGCAAGGCTGTAAGCCGAAGCTGTGAGGATATCGATGAGGCAACACTTTCCTATGCAGAGATTAAAGCGGTTGCCACAGGCAATCCTTTAATCAAGGAAAAGATGGAGATTGACAATGATGTCCAGAGATTAAAGCTCTTAAAGGCATCCTATGACAATCAGAGATATGGATTGCAGGATAACTTTATGATTAAGTACCCGAAGCTTATTAAGACAGCAACAGAAAAGCTTGCCAATGTAAGAGAAGATGTAAAGGCAAGGGATAAAGAACTGATTGATAATCCGGAATTTTCCATTACCATAGGCAAAGCAACCTACACAGAGCGTGTGGATGGAGGAACGATGATGCTTGAAGCAATCAGCAAATGTAAGACCGGAGAGACAACTGTAATCGGCAAGTTCCATGGATTTGAGCTGCTTGTGGAAAAGAACTTCCTTGGTATCAATTATATGGTGCTTCGTGGAAAGACTGAGTACAAGGCAGAACTTTCCACAAGTCCGGTCGGCAGCATGGTAAAGCTGGAAAACCTGTTCAATGGACTCCATGAGAACATTGATTTCTTAGAAAAGAAGATTGAGCAGTACCAGAATGACCTTGAAGCATCAAAGGCAGAGTATGACAAGCCATTTGCATACAGCAAGGAACTGGAAGAAAAGCTGTCAAGGCAGTGTGAACTGAATGCCCAGCTTGACCTTGAGAACGCAAAGGCTGTGGATGCAGACCTGAGCGGACCGGAGGAAGAAAGAGAAGCTGATGACAGAATGGAATCTGCAGCAATTGTAGCAGAGGATAAAGGTGCTTATCAAGCGGACAGAGAGGGCAGAACACGATAGGAGAGTGAATAATATGAGCATAAGAAAAGTGGTCGCAGGACTACTGATTACAGCAGGGATTGCCATTATGGCAGTCCCTTTTTTCTGGCGGGCAACCGGAGAAAAACAGACAGAACAGCTCATAAGTGAATTTGAGCAGACATTGGAGGATGATTACGATGAAGAAACAGATGTGGAGGAAGAGCAAACCTCCATTAGTAAAGAGGATGAAGCCATTCTTAAAGAAGGCGGTGTTATCGGCATCATTGAGATACCGGGCTTAGATATCAGGTATCCGGTAATGGAAGGAACCACAAGTAAAGTGCTTAATGCCGGGATTGGTCATATAGAAGAGACTGCAGGAATCGGAGAAAGTGGCAACTGTGTGTTATGCGGTCACAATGGCAGCAGATATGGCACATTTTTTACACCACTAAATCAGATTTCCATAGGAGATGATGTGACAATTATCGACAAAAACGGACAGACTCATATCTATGAAGTAACAGACACAGAGGTGGTAAATCCTTATGACAACAGCATTAAGACACAAGGAGAGGAAAAGGAATTAACTCTTTTTACCTGTTCACAGAAGGGTACTATGCGTTTTGTGGTCAGGTGCATTTATAAGGAGGCGGTGATGGATGAATAAGAGATACCGGTTAGGTGAGATAGAAGAGGCAGTATCGGAAATGGAGGAGTTAATCGGGCTTGAGGATGATATTGCAGAGATTGATGATGACTTTCAGATAGTCGTAAGCGGCTGGTCTGTGTATGTCGAAAGCCTGAATCTGACACTCAGACAGGGAATAGCCTGTGTATGGGATGCGGAGGAAGGATTATTTATGCCTGATTTTGATGTGACTATCGTGTATGAGGGAAACATCGAAACACAGGAATGGCTCTACTATGAGCAGGACGGAATGATCGTTACACTTGGCAACTGGTTAAATGGCAGATTGTCTTGTGAACAGATAGAACAGCTTTGGTGTGAGTTTATCATACCGGAGCAAAACAAAGAACAAAAAGAAAGCGAGGAATAGCATATGAAGTATTCAATTAAGGTAAACGAAGTAAGGGCAAAAGAGGGCAGCAACATCAAGGGATTTGCAACAGTAGTATTTGGTGATTCATTTAAGATTACCAATATTGCAATCCTTGAGAATAAGGACAAGGGAGAGCTTTTTGTATCAATGCCTAGATACCGCTCTAATGAGCGTGATGAAAGCAATGGTGTGATCTATAAGGATGTATGTAATCCTATCACAGCAGAGTTTCGTGAGGAACTCTATACCAATATCCTTGATGCCTATGCAAGAATCAAGGAACCGGAGAAAGAGGAGACACAGAAGCAGGACAGAACACAGGAAATGCCAGAGTTTTCCGTAACTGTGACACCTTATGAGAGGAAAGGCAGTAACATCAAAGGACTTGCCCGTATTTACTTTGAAAACAGTTTCATCGTAAATAACATCAATATCGTGCAGGGTAAAGAGAAAATCTTTGTATCAATGCCTTCTTATAAGACAAAGCAGGTGGATGAGCAGGGCAAGCCAATCTATCAGGATGTCTGCTATCCGGTCACAAAGGATTTCAGGGAAAAACTCTATAATGAGATTATCTCGGAATATGAGAAAGCAAAGGATAAGAGCAACGAAAAGGCGAGGGAGAGTGCCGAGAAACATCATGGCAATCCCGATAAAGAGAAGGACAAAGAGGCAACACCCTTTCGATAATCAATAATCAGAGTACAGGGGCGGCCAAGGCTGCCCCATTTACAGAATGGAGGAAACAGAATGGATATGGAAGCAGGAAAAACACTTACCAATGAGGAGGTCATAAGAGAACTTCTCGACTTATTAAAGAAAAATGCCATGAAAGAGCAGGCAAACGATGTATTTGAGATATGCAGCTATGTGGATGGACTGGAGAAAAAGATTGATTCCATGACGGAAGAACTTACCAATATGCAGAACCAGATCAAAGAAATGCAGGAAGATACGCTTGTCAATAATGCTAAAAAGGCATTGTCAGAAGCACAGGAGAGGCTAGGTACCAGATGTGAACAGATAAAGTCGCAGGTATTGGAAGTGAAAGCACAGGTCAAATCTACAGCAAAGAGCATAGTTGATGAAGCAAAGGCAAAGGGAAGAGCTGCATTATACAGGGTGTCGGAGTTCTTAGGAATTAAGAAAAGAATTCTTGATATCCGAGAGAATGTAAGAGGTGCAATCAAGACCACGGATAAGGATATAGCAAAGACAGCACTTCTTGCAAAAGGATTTCGTGAGGCTGGTCAGACAGTAGCCAATAAGTTATAATAGTGTTGAAGACATTACAGATGATATAAGAAAACAAATTGGATGGAGAATACAAGAAAAAAGGATTGAGAAGGGAATTACAGCAGTAGATTTAAGTACCTATTTAAATATAACAGCTAATCAAGTCTCAAGGATTGAAAGAGGTTGTGCCGGGATTGATATTTACAAGTTGATTGTAATTTGTAAAATCCTTGGAGTATCGGCGGATTATATATTGTTTGGAGAAATGAAGGAAGAGAACATAACTATTAGTAAAGAGCAGTTTGAGGCGATAAATGGTCTTATCAGCATGTTCGGAAAGGAAAAATTATGATTGAATACATAACACAAGCACTTTATGGATATCATGAATGGAAGCTAT
>ERZ779671.605-NODE-605-length-17606-cov-3.000741_pt1 | contig 17606 bp, 13 predicted proteins | sample MGYA00511074_ERZ779671 | MGnify/ENA primary metagenome ERZ779671 (study PRJEB29588, sample SAMEA2158454) | human gut metagenome | biome: human gut; feature: human-associated habitat; material: faeces | place: Denmark | collected 2008/2010 ... | reverse complement strand
GCTTCTTACCGCATTATACCACATGTTGAAAAACGGAGAAAACTATAATCCGGAACTTTACCAGAAAACTGATCTTCCTCCAGTGGATCGTGAAATCACCATAGAACAGGCTCTTATGTTGATTCGAAATCAAGGTTATAAAATCAAGTCAGCAACTACATAGCCTTAACATTTCTAATATTCAATTTTTAAAGCGACCACCGTAAGATGGTTTATTTGTTATGCTCCCAGGTTCATGGATATCCTCTACTTCTCATTTTCAATCTTCCTCCTAAAATCCAGGGTCAATCCATACTCCTGGTTCAACTTCTATCAACCTATTTCCTTTATCTATCCAATGCTGTGTAATTTCATTAGCTCTTAATACATTTCCACTACGCTCACTATTAAAAATTGATTTTGCAGGATGTCTACTTGGCGAACCCGCTGTATGCTGATTTCCGCTAGGATGACCTGGACCTGGAAGTTCATCTATCACACCTCCATCCCTTACAGGTATTTGATGCCTGTGATGTGGAGCCAGTTTCGTCCCTGCTGAATTTCCAGCAAGAAACGCATCTCGTTGAGCTAATGTGTACGGTCCTGCTTCTGTAATCGGTTTTGCAGAAAAGCTCGGGTCTCTTGGACTCATTATATGTCCATCTGGAACTTTTACTTCTTGACCTTTCCAATTTCCATTAAATCCTATTATACTTGTTGCATAATTTTTTCCTGTTGTATTTTGTATGAAATTAATCGCTGTATCCCATGAATAACTTGAACATAAATATGTTGTTGCTCCTTCTCCTCCACCTATTCCTTTGGCCAATTCATATGCTTTACTCCATTTTATATTTACATATGGTTCTTGCTCTGCTTTTATTACTGCTGTTTTATTATCTTTTCCTACTTCATATCTCCCTATATAATATCCTCCATATTTTTTTATACTTTCTTTCTCTGCATTTATCTGGGCTACTATTTCTTTTGATATTTCTTCATTTATTCCATTATCTGTATCTGTCTTTGAATATGTTACATCTATATCTTTTAATGTTAGTTCATCTTTTATTGCTCTACTATTATCTGTTCCATCTTTTTCCACTCCCCATTCTGTCCTTTTATATTGTAATTTATTACTTGATGAATTTACTGTACATGATATCCATACATATTCATTTCCTCTACTGTCTGATATTACTAATCCTTTATTTACTATGTTTTCATCTGAATTTTCTGAGACTATATATCCTTCAGGTATTGGCACTTGTTCTCCATTTACATCTTTAAATATTGTATAACTTGTTTCATATGTTATTTCTCCTACGTCTATATCTGAAATCTTCATTTCATATTTTCCATATTCTTCTTTTGCTTTTAATTCTGTTTCTGATGTTATTTGTGTTTCTACTGGTACATTATCAAAATATTTATCTAATATTTCTTTTAAGACTGATACTCTTAATTCTCCATTTATATTTTCAACTCTTTTTCCTGCTATATCTATTCTTACCTTTTCCTTTAATTCCTTTATTTTTGATTCTTCTTTTGCTTTTTGTGCTTGCTTTACTATTCCATTTTCTCCATTTAATACTGATATTGTTACTCCTGCCAATATTAGCATTACTACTATTGTTACTGCTAATGCTATTAATGTTACTCCTTTGTTTTTCATATGTTCCTCCTCTTTATACTTAAGTATCTAACTTAATGATTTATCTCAAATAAATTTTATCAATAAACATTAATAAAGTCAATTAAAATAAAAAAAAATTATATTATAAATTTTATTGGCTTTTTGTTCGTCAAATTGTTGAAATTAGTAATATCAAAACTAATACTTAAATTGTAAATATAATAAAGTTAGATACTTAAGGATAAAAATTTATACAATCATATAAAAAGTCAATAAATTCTCAAAAAGATTTTATTGACTTTTTTATTATTTATAGTAAAATAATAAAGTACTAGAAAACTAATATCAAAAAATAAACATTAACAAAGGAGAATTTATCATGGCAAGTTTACCAATAGTTGTAAAATATTTAATAGTTTTTTTCATATCAATGGTACCAATTGTAGAGTTAAGAGGTGCTATTCCTATTGCTGAAAGTTTAAAATTAAGTATTTCATTATATTATCCAATAGCTATAATTGGAAATATGTTACCAGTTCCAATTATTTATTTATTTGCAAGAAAAGTACTTGAATGGGGAAAAAATAAAAAAATAATAGGAAAATTTTTCACATGGTGTTTAGAAAAAGGTGAAAAAGGTGGAGAAAAATTAAAAGCATCTGCTGGAAATAGTGGAATATTCTGGGCATTACTTTTATTTGTAGGAATTCCTTTACCTGGCACGGGCGCATGGACTGGAACTCTTGCAGCAAGCTTTTTAAAACTTGATTTTAAAACAAGTATCACAGCTGTTGCTTTAGGTGTTATATTAGCAGGAATTATTATGTCATTAGGAAGTAAAATTGTAGCAATTTTAGGTTGGGCTGGAGTTATTGCAATTATTGCAGTTATTTTAGTAATAATTGTTGCTTCTGTCATAATTAAGAAAAAATCTAAAAAACAAAATTAGTTTTAAGCATCAATGTTGATGCTTTTTTTATTATGTTTACATATTATAATATAAAAATACTTTTAGATTGGAGATATTTTTATGTTATTAAATTGTATTTTATTAGCTCTTTCAGTTAGTATAGATTCTCTTGGAATTGGAATCTCTTATGGTATAAAACATACTAAAATTTCAAAAATAAGTAATTTTACATTATTTTCAATTTCATTTCTTATGACAAGTTTTTCAATATTTATTGGAAATAGTATCTCTTCACTACTTTCTGAAAAATTTTCTATATTAATAGGTTCTCTTCTTTTAATATTTTTAGGTATTTATGGCATATACAAAAACATTTCAAACAAAACTACTAATTATGATTTTAATAATTCAAATGAAATTGATAAAAAAGAAGCTATTTTTTTGGGATTGGCTTTATCTATTGACTCATTTTGTGTAGGCCTTGGAAGTGGAATAATTGGCTTCAATGACCTTTTATTGCCTATTTTTGTTTCTGTATTCCAACTATTTTTTATTAATTGTAGTACAAATATTGCTAATTTATTATTGTCAAAATTTAATATTTCAGACAATATACTTTCTTATATATCATCTTTCTCTCTTATTTTATTAGGTACATTAAAAATTTTGTTTTAATTTGTCACATTTTCTCTAATTATACATATTATTATATAAGATAGACTATCAATTTGATTGTCAGAAAGGATTCTATTTTTTATGATAAGTTGTATATTACTTGCTATATCTGTTAGTATAGATGCTTTAACACTTGGAATTACATATGGTATAAAGCACTCTAGAATTAATAAAATTAGCAATTTAATTGTTTTCTCAATTGCATTTGTTTCAACATCATTTGCAATTTTTCTTGGTAAACATATTTCAAGATTATTTTCACCATCTGTTGCAACATTTATTGGTTCTGCTTTATTAATTTTACTTGGAATATATTCTATTTATAAAAGTTTTAATAAAAATACAGAAGATTACGATTTAGATCATTCAAATTCTATTGATAAAAATGAGGCTATTTTATTAGCATTAGCAGTTTCAACTGATGCTAGTTGTGTTGGACTTAGCTGTGGAATAATTGGTATAACTGGATTTGTTTATCCACTTTTTGCTGCATTATTTCATACTATCTTTATAAATTGTGGTAATATTATTGCATATTCTGCTAGTAAAAGAATTAAACTTTCAGATAAATGTTTAGCAATATTTTCTGGATTTGTTTTGATTTTAATTGGATTAATAAGATTATAAAAGAAGCTACTAATTGTAGCTTCTTTCGTTCTATGTTTCTTTTAATTTCATTGATAATAATTTTGAAATACCTTTTTCTTCCATTGTAACACCATAAATAGTATCTGCTGCTTCCATTGTTCCTTTTCTATGTGTAATTATTAAAAATTGAGTATCTTTAGCAAATTTCTTTAAATATTCAGCATACCTATAAACATTAACATCATCTAAAGCTGCTTCAATTTCATCAAGTACACAGAATGGAGCTGGATTTATTTTCAATATTGCAAATAGCAATGCAATAGCTGTAAATGCTCTTTCTCCACCTGAAAGTAATGTCATACTTTGAAGTTTCTTTCCTGGTGGTTGTACATTTATTTCTATTCCACTTTCAAGAATATTGTTTTCATCTGTTAATGAAACTTCTGCCATTCCTCCACCAAATAATTCTTTAAATACTTCTCCAAAATTTTTATTAATAATTTCAAATTTTTCTTTAAACTGTGTTTTCATAACATCTAGCATTTCAGCAATTACTTTATTAAGTTTTGCCATTGTACTTTCTAAATCTAATCTTTGTTCACACATAAAATCATATCTTTGTTTTAAATTCTTGTATTCTTCAATAGAATCAACATTTACACTACCTAATTCTCTTATATCTGTACGTAAATTATTAACTTTTCTTTGAGTTAATTGTACATTTTCTGGCATTGGATAATTTCCTGCATTATTAGGAGTTAATTCATATTCTTCCCACATCTTATTTATAATTTCTGTAATATCTTCTTCTATTTTGGTTTTCTTAACTTCTAATTTTGTAACTTGTGCTTTTAAGTCCTCTATTACTTTAAATTCATCAGTTTGTTCATCTTCTTTTTTAGTTAGCTTTTCATTTTTGGCAATTCTATCTTTTTTCAATTTTTCAATATTTTCACCACTATTAGAAACTTGAGATTTTATTTCTTCTATTTGTTTTTTAGTATCTTCTATTTGTTTTTCAAGTTCAACATTCTCTTTTTCATCTTTTTCAATTTGAGCTTTCTTACTTTCAACATTTTTGGTATGTGTTTCAATTTCTTTATTAATCATTTCTGACATTTCTTGAATTGACATTTCACTTTCATTAAATGATGATACAGATATTTTTAAGTCTGTAATATCTTCGTTTAAGTTATCTATATATGTTTGACTATCTTTATTTGAACTTGCAAATTCATCTATAATTGCTTGTTTTTCTTCATTTTCCTTAGAAATTTTAGCCATCTCTTGTTCATCTAATTCTTTTGATTTTAATAGTTCTTTTTTATTTTCTTCTGACTTTGAAATCTCTTCTTTTTGCTTATTTATTCTATCTCTTATTGTTTGAATATTTTCATCAATTGATTCAACTCTTTGTTTTTCTGTTGCATAAGAAATTTCAATTTCTTGTAATTGCTTTTCTAAATTTTCTGCCTCTTCTAATACATTTTCTGATGAATTTTCATATTCTTCTTTTGATTTTTCTAATTTAGAAATTTTTTCTTTTATTTCAGTAATTTGTGCATTTAATTCTTCAATCTCTTTACTTCTACCTAAAATATTAATTGTTTTTTTAGTTACTGATCCCCCAGTTATTGCTCCTGATGGATTTATTACATCACCTTCTAATGTAATTATTCTGAATGAATAATTATTTTCTTTTGAAAGTTTTATCGCATTTTGCATATTATCAACAATAACTGTTCTTCCTAATAAATTTAATACAATTTGCTCATATTTTTTATCAAATTTTATTAAATCACAGGCAATACCTATTACTCCATCTTTTTTTCCTTTTATGTTGTCTAATTTTTTTCCTTTTACAGATGTAATTGGCAAGAATGATGCTCTTCCTAAATTATTTGTTCTCAAATGCTCAATTAGTTTTTTTGCATCTTCTTCTGTTTCTGTAACAATATTTTGTAAGCTTGCTCCTAAACACATTTCAATTGCAATTTGATATTCTTTTGGAACATCTATAATATTTGCTAGAACACCATGCATACCTTTTCCAAGTTCTTTTGTTTTTTCACAATCAATTAATAATGATTTTACACTCTTTGTATAACCTTCTTTTTCCTTTTCTGTTTCTACAAGGAAATTATATCTTGATAATTTCATTCTCATTTCATTTGTTAAATTAGCAATTTGAATTTCGAACTCTTTAATTTTTGTTGTAATTTCATTTTTTTGTTTTTTTATTTCTTCAAGTTTTTTCAAAATATTATTTCTGTTTGATTCTGTCTCATTAAATTCTTTTGCAATATCTTCTTTTTTTATTCTAATTCTATCTATTTCAAATGTTTGGGATGATATTTCTTGATTTAATTGACTTTTTCTTTTTTCTAAATTCTCTATATTAGCTTGTTTTTTACTTATTTCTGCTTGTAATTCATATTTTCTATCAGTATTTTTTTCTATAGTCTTTTTGATTTCTTCCATTTCAAGCTCTTTTGAACTTAAGCTTGCTGTTAATTTTGCTAATTCTTCTTCTTTTTCTTTTAATTCATTTTCAAATTTTGCTTTATTTTCTTTTAGATTACTCTTCTTTGACTCTTTTTGTTCTATATCATTTTTTAAACTAGCAATTTTCTCTTGTAATTCTGATATTTCTATTTTATTTCTTTCTGCAATTTCTTTATTATTTTGAATTTTTGCTTCTGCTACATTAATATTAGAATTACATTGTTCTATTTGTTTTTGACTCTCAAATCCGATATTTTGCATTTCTTCGATTTTTGTCGTTATTTCATCAATTTCATCTTTTAATTCTTCTTTTAAAATCTTTATTTTTTCAAGTTTTCCTTCTTCTTGATTTAATGTTGATTTCATTATTTCTTCATCTTGAACAAGTGCTTCCAAATCTTTTTTGTATTTATCAATATTATATAAAAATAGTCCAATTTCTATATTTTTTAATTCTTCTTTTAAATTCAAATATTTTTTTGCCTTATCTGATTGAAGTTGTAATGGTTCTAAATTTCCTTCTATTTCTATTATAATATCATTTATTCTTAATAAATTAAGTTTTGTTTGCTCTAACTTTTTCTCCGTTTCTTCTTTCCTTGCCCTATATTTTACTATTCCTGCTGCTTCTTCAAATATATGTCTTCTATCTTCTGATTTGTTGCTTAATATTTCATCAACTTTTCCTTGTCCAATTATTGAATATCCATCTCTTCCTATTCCTGTGTCCATAAATAATTCAATAACATCTTTTAATCTACATGGCGCTTTGTTTATATAATATCCTGTTTCACCACTTCTATAAATTTTTCTTGTAATTGTTACTTCTGAAAATTCAATTGGTAGTGTTCCATCAGTATTGTCAAATACTAATGATGCTTCTGCAAATCCTAATGATTTTCTATTTTGTGTTCCAGCAAATATTATATCTTGTGTTTTATTTCCCCTTAATGATTTCATACTTTGCTCACCAAGTATCCATCTTATTGCATCAGATATATTACTTTTTCCAGATCCGTTTGGTCCTATTACTCCTGTTATTCCAGGTCTAAATTCTAATATTGTTTTATCTGCAAATGATTTAAATCCTTGCATTTCTAGTCTTTTTAAATACATGTTTTTTCACCTTTATTTTTCGTTTTTCTTTTTGTATTTTATCGTAACTTATTAAATTTTTCAAGGGGTTTACTTTAAAATATCTACTACCATAACTCAATGTCAACAACTTAGTGAAAAAATTTTTTTATATAAACATTTTTTCACTAAGTTGTTGACATTCCACACAGTGCACAGTATTAAAACCAAACAAAAAGTACAACTAAAATTTAGTTGTACTTTTTTTATTTAAGTTCCTATATCTATTGAAAAATTACTATATTTTGCTCCACCAGAATCAACATTTGTTGAATACATAAATTGTAGAGCGAATGAATAATATACTTTATTTGGGGTTAATGATATGTCTGCAGAATAATATCTATCTTTTCCAAAATTCCATGTAAATGTACCACTATATCTAGACCATATTTCTACCCAATTTCCACTAGTATCTAGAGCCATTATTCTCAATCCAAAATATCTATCAGACCACATTGAATTTGCACCAATATTAGCTGATCCTTTTATAGATTTTATTGTAGAACATGCTGTATTGTTTATTACGTCTCCTAATTGTTTCCAACCTGATGAAACAGCTCCTGCATCACTCCAACCTCTAGAAATATGTAGTCCTACATTTACACTTATTTGTGCGTATACTGTTGAACTAGAATTCTTTATTGTTATTGTTGCATTTCCAATAGCTATCCCATTCACTGTTAAATTATAAGTACCATTTCCACTTGCAATCATATTAGTACTTATAACCTTAGAATTGCTATTTACACATACAATTTGTTCTGTTGTATCTGATGGTGAACATGTTATTTTAGAAGTAAATGTATCTCCAACCTTTATTGCAGCACTATTGGGACTAGCTGTTATTCTTTGTACTTTATTTTCAACAACTACTGTACATTTGGCAGAAAGTCCATTTCCTGTTGTAGCTGTTATCGTAGCTGTTCCAGTTCCAATTGCCGTTACATATCCATTTCCATTTACTGTTACAATACCATTATTACTACTTGTCCAAGATACGTTTGTATATACATTTGCATTAGTTGGTCTTACTATTGCTTTTAATTGATAATTTTTATTTGTATATTTCTCCAATACTATTTTATTTGTACTTAATGTAATAGATGTTGGTGATGTTTGTACCGTTATTGTAGCTTTCGTTGATTTTCCATTTGCTGTTGTTGCTGTTATTGTTACCGTTCCATTTGCATATCCCCTTACTAATCCATTTGAATCTACTGTTGCTATATTATTATTAGTACTTGTCCAAGTTATTTTATCTTTTATATTAGTTGTGTTTGGTGATATTGTTGCCTTTAATTGTACTGATTTATTTTCTGCACTTAAATCAATTGTTGCACTACTTGGTGATATTGATATTGATACTGGTGATGTTTGTACTGTTACACTTGCTGATGTTACCTTTTTATTTTCTGTCACTACTGTTATAACTGTTGTTCCATTTTTCACTCCTGTAACTACACCATCTTTATTTACTGTTGCCACACTATTATCAGAACTACTCCATGTTAATCCTATATCTGTATTGGCTGTACTTGGATATATTGTTGCTTTAAATTGATATGTTTTATTTGTACTTATATCTAATGTAACATTTTCTTTGTCTAATCCTATTGATAATGGTGTTGATATTACTGTTACATTCCAAGTTGCAGTCTTTCCATTTTCTGTTGTTGCTGTTATTGTTACATCTCCATTTGAAATTCCTGTTACAAATCCATTTTCATCTACTACAGCTATATCATTATTACTACTTGTCCATTTTATTCCAGTTTTATAATTTGCCGTACTTGGATATATTGTTGGCTTTATTTGTAATGACTTTATTGCTGATGATATATCTAATATATGTCCACTTGCAGTTAATTCTATTGATGTTGGTTCTTGATGAACTGTTACATAACTCATAGCTCTTTTCTCTTTAGATGTTTCTACTAATATTGTAGCTTTTCCTAATTCTTTTCCTCTTACAAATATTTTATTATTTTCTACTAAAATTTTTCCATTCTTATCTTTCTTTACGTCTAATACACTTTCATCAGAACATGTTACTTTATAATCTTTTGTATTTGATGTTATTGTTAGCTCATAATACTTTCCTGTTGGTTCTCTATTTATTGAGATTGATCCAGGATTTATTAATACACCATCTCTATCAACAATTCCACTACTATCTTCATCTAATCTAACATTTCCTGTTTCATCTATTATATATGCATTTCCTGTGTTTTGGAATTTTACTACATATATATCTGCTGTTAATATTTTATTTATATATGTATCTCCTGGTCCATATATATTATATTCAAAATTTTTTGAGTCCGCATCCCCTATATATGTATTTAATTTTTCTTGTATTTTTGTCTTATCTGCTATTACACCTGATTTATTCGTTTCGTCTGCTACTGCTTGCGCTGCAGCCCACTGTACAGCTTCTTTTTCCTCACTTGTTAATTTCTTTTTGTCTGCATTCGCACTTTGATTAATTATTCCGCTATTTCCTCTTATATTTGCTATCACTGCTCCAGCAATTATTATTAATACTATTATTGTAACAACAAGTGCTAAAAGAGAAACACCATTTTCTTTTTTATTTACCATCTTCATTCCTCCTTTGTTTTTTTATTTACCTATTCATTCTATTATAACATTTTTTTCGATTTTTTTCAACTGTTTGGTGTTTTTTCAAAAATAATTGGGATGTTAATTTTGTTAACATCCCCCATCTCCACCTCCACCGCCTTCTTGTGCCCAATATCCTTTCATATGAACATTTGCAGCTGGCATTGTAAAAATTGTATTAGCAGAATAATGTGTTCCATTATATTCCCAATATTGGAATACATAACCACTTGCAGACGCTTGTGGTAATGTGCACTTATCTCCTGCTTTTAAAGTATATGATGTTGGATTAACACTTCCTCCCTGTGCATCAAATACTATTGCATATAGTTGAACTGCTGTTATTACGCAAGATGCTGAATGGGTTCCACTAGAACTTTTTACTGTGATTGTTACTTTTCCTGCACCTTTTATTATTACCAAACCATCTTGATTAACTACTGCTACATTTGAATTACTAGACGTCCAAATAATTCCTTCTGTACTTGTTGATGGCGTTAATGTTGCTACTAATTGAAATGTTTGCTTATTTAATTCTAAACTTTCTATAGTTTCATATTCTTTATTTAATCTTATTCCAGTAATTAATGTCTCAACAGTAACTATACATGTTGCACTTTTATTATTTTGAGTTGTTGCTGTTATTACTGTTGTTCCATTCTTTTTAGCAGTAACATTTCCATCTTGATCTACTGTTGCTACTGATGTATCTGAACTTTTCCAAGTTAATTTTGTGTTTTCATTAGATGTTTTTGGATCATACACAGGATATAATTTTGTAGTTTTTGTTCCTGTCATATTTAATGTTGTTTTTGCTTTATTTAACGATAAACTTACTGGTGATGTCTGTACTTTCACATTACATTTCGTTGTTTTTCCATTTTGAGTTGTTGCCGTTATAACTGCTGTTCCATTTGAAACACCTATAACAGTTCCATCATTTCCAACTGTTGCTATACTTGAATTACTACTTGACCATTTTACTACATTTTGTACATTTGCCGTACTTGGTAATATTGTTGAAGTTAATTGTATTGATTTAGGATTTGCAGTTAAATCAAGTGTTACATTATTCTTATTTAATTGTATTCCTATTGGTGATGTTTGTACTGTTACAAATCCTGTTGCTGTTTTATTATTTTCTGTTGTTACTCTTACTGTTGCAGTTCCATTTGAAAGACCTGTTACCACTCCATTTGATGAAATTGATATAACATTTGGACTACTTGAACTCTCTATTTCCCATCTTAATCCTATACTAGCATTTGCAGTACTTGGATATATTGTTGTAGCATACTGATGTGTATTTACCCCATTAATATCTAACACTAAGTTTTCAGAATCCAAACTTATTTCTAATGGTGTTGATATTACAACCACTTTCCATGTTGCTGCTCTTCCATTTTCTGTTGTTGCAGTTATTGTTACTTCACCATTCGAAATTCCTGTCACAAATCCATTAGAATCTACTACTGCAACATCATTGTTACTACTTGTCCAAGTTATTCCTGTTTTATAATTTGCTGTACTTGGATATATTGTTGGTTTTATTTGTAATGATTTTATTACTGATGATATATCTAATATTTCTGAAGTTGCTGATAATTCTATTGATGTTGGTTCTTGATGTACTGTTATATAACTTATTGCTCTTTTTTCTTTTGATGTTTCTACAACTATTGTTGCTTTTCCTAATTTCAACCCTTTTACTGTAATTGTATTATTTGTTACTTTAATATTTCCTGACAAATCTTTTTTTACTTGCAATACACTTTCATCTGAACATGTTACTTTATAATCATTTGTATTTGCTAATATATTTAAAGTTAATTCTGATCCGATATTTATAGATGTTGATGCTGGTTTTATTAACACACCATCTCTACTTGCAACTTTATCTCCTGTTTCATCTCTTCTTACATTTCCAGATCCATCAATAATATAAGAATTTCCTGATTTTGAAAATTCAACAACATATGTATCTGAAATTATCATTGTTCCTTTATACTCTTCTTCAGGTCCAAATATTTGATATTCCATATCTTCATTTTGATTTCCTATATATTTATCAAGTTTTTCAGCTATTTGTCCTTTATCGATTATTTGCCCTGTTTTATTGCTATCGTCTGCAACAGCTTGTGCTGCTGCCCATTGAATAGCCTCATTTTCTTCGCTTGCTATTTTTTCATCTCTTGCTTCTAAACTTTTATTGAATAACCCACTATCATTTCTAATATTTGAAATTGTTACTCCGGCTAATAATATAAGTACTATTATAGTAACTACTAGTGCTATTAATGACATTCCATTTTCTTTTACTTTCATATTTTTTCTCCTTAGTTTTATATTTTATTATATAAAATTTAAGAATTACAATGTAAATTTTTTATTAATTTTTACATTTTTCTTTTTTTATATCTTTAAATAAGACTATTAAACATATCGTAATTATACAACAATATATAACTATCATTTTAGGACCACCAAATAGTTTTGCATCTCGAAATAATTGTTCTATAACAAACATCCTCATTATAACATATTCTAGAACTGCCAATGCAATTCTTTTTAAATCACTAATTCTTCCTTTATATTTAACTAATATACAAAATCCAATTAGCCATACACCTGTTTCTATTAATTGAACTGGATACTCTATATGTATATATCCTAAAGCTACAGTATATGAAAGAATCTTATCTGGCATTACTTTTCCAACACAACACCCTTTTATAAAACATTCTATTTTTCCAACTGCAGCACTCAAAAATATTGATTCCATCATAGTATCTATAAGTTGTGTTCTATATTTAGGAAATATTTTTATTGATATAAGCATTCCTAAGGCTCCACCTATAAGAACTCCAGAAATTTTAAAATACTTAAGTTTCCAAATAAATAATTGAGATATATCTTTATTTCCAGAATTTATAAACCATATTATTCTTGCTGTAACTGTTCCTAATATTATTGCTATCACCGTATTTATTATTGCTACAGATATTTTTTTTGTTCTTTTATATGTCATAAAAACATTATATATAATTGCTATACTATATGCAAATACTCTTTGCTCTGCAAGTGTTTTTATCATTTTTTTCTCCTTTGTTTTCAACATTTATAACTCAATTATATCATTTTATATTTAAAATTGTAAATAATTTTACAAAAATTATCCAACTAATTTCTTCTGCAAAATCATTCTTATTTTTACTTCCTTATCTCTCGAAAGAATAACTCCTTTTTTCTTTGCTAATTTTATTAAATAATCTAATTTTGATTGATTTGCCTTTATTTGATAAATATAATAATCAATCATGCCATCTTCTGCATATTCAAAATTTTTTCTAGCATTTTGCAATTTTTCTTTTGTTTCAATAATATTTTGCATTAATTCAATTTCTCTTTCTTTTTCAGTTTTTCCTTTAATCATTTTATTTAAAAGATATTCTTCTTCCATCTCTTCTCCTTTCGAATATTTATTATTAATTTTATTATCTTATTTTTCCTATTATGTACAATTTACACAAATCTTATTGAAATTTCCATAATTTTATTGTATAATGTCCGATGTATAGCCTCTAACTGAGGAATTTAATAAAGAAAGGGATATGCCGTTATGATAGATATTAAATTAATAAGAGAAAATCCAGAATTAGTAAAAGAAAATATAAAAAAGAAATTTCAAGATCACAAACTTGTTTTAGTTGATGAAGTTATAGAACTAGATAAAAAAAATAGAGAAGCAAAATTAAATGGGGACAATCTGCGTTCTGAAAGAAAAAGATTAAGTGATGAAATTGGAAAACTTATGAAAGCAGGTCAAAAAGAAGAAGCTGGTAAAATTCGTCAAGAAGTTCAAAGTGTAAATTCTGCAATTGAAGAAAATGAAGAACTTGAAGAAAAATATACAGAAGAAATAAGAAATAGAATGATGAAAATACCTAATATCATTGATGATTCTGTTCCAATTGGAAAAGATGATAGTGAAAATGTTGAAGTTGAAAGATTTGGTGAACCAATTGTTCCAGCTTATGAGATACCTCATCATGCTGATATTATAGCAAAATTTGATGGATTAGACAAAGAAAGTGCTGGTCGTACAAGTGGTGTTGGTTTCTATTACTTAATTGGTGATATAGCACGTTTACATGAAGCTATGCTTGCATATGCTCGTGATTTTATGATTAATCATGGATTCACATATTGTATTCCACCATTTATGATTAGAAGTAGTGTTGTTAATGGTGTTATGTCTTTTGATGAAATGGAAGCTATGATGTACAAAATCGAAGGTGAAGATTTATATTTGATTGGTACATCTGAACATAGTATGATTGGAAGATTTAAGGAACAAATTGTTGATGAATCTCAATTACCTCTTACTTTAACTTCATATTCTCCATGTTTTAGAAAAGAAATTGGATCACATGGTCTTGAAGAAAGAGGATTATATAGAGTTCATCAATTCGAAAAACAAGAAATGATTGTTCTTTGTAAACCAGAAGAATCTATGGATTGGTATAATAAAATGTGGAAAATGTCTGTTGAATTATTTAGAAGCTTAGATATTCCAGTAAGACAACTTGATTGTTGTAGTGGTGATATGGCAGATTTAAAAGTTAAATCTTGTGATATCGAAGCTTGGAGCCCACGTCAACAAAAATATTTTGAAGTATGTTCTTGTTCTACTTTAGGTGATGCACAAGCTAGACGTTTAAATATTAGATATAAAACAAAAGATGGAAACAAATTTGTTCATACTTTAAATAATACTGTTTTAGCTACACCAAGAGCTTTAATTGCTTTAATCGAATGTAATTATAATGAAGATGGAAGTATTACTGTTCCTAAAGTTTTACAACCATATATGGGTGGAAAAGAAAAATTAATTCCTACAAAATAAAAGTAAAAAATGTTCACAATTTAATGTGAACATTTTTTACTTTGTTATTGTATAAAATTTTTCATTATGATATATTAATTACAATAATAGTACAAAGGAGACTTAAATGAAAAAAACAAGATTAACAAAATCTAATCCATTTAAAAATTTTATATTAACTCCAATATTAATTATTATATATATAGGAATGTTTTATTTAACATATTTATGTATAAGAGATTATTATGGATATACAAATCTTTTTTGGGGAATAAAATATCTTGTATATGCCTTTTGGTTATTAAATATTTTACATCTTATTGGATTTCTACTTGCAAAATTTCAAGTATTTCGCCAAAAATTTTGGGAACATATCACAAATCCTTATACCTATTTCAGAGAACTCCCTTCTGACTTTGGTGTTGGTGTAACCTCTATACTTTTTGATTCTACAATAGAAAATAATAAAGATATTATAGCAGTATTATTAGATTTATGTGCAAAAAAATATATAACTTTATCAAAACAAAATGATAAATATATTATTTCTGTTCTAAAAAAACCTGATACATATCTATTATATAATGAAAGATATATTTTAAGTTCAATAATAAATAATAACCTAAAAAATTTAGATTATAATGTATGGTATAATCATTGTTTAAATGATGGAATTAATCTAAATCTTTTCTCATACAAAAAAAGAGAAAATTATTTTGAAAGATTATTTAAAATATCTGATAGAAGTACATTTATAACAATATTTATTATTTGTCTATCTATGGGATTTATTGCTGCAATTTTAGTCGTTATATCATCATTAACAAACACTTCTAACATTACAAATTGGCAACCAATTATTATTTCATTATTAAAATTTACTGCATTGTTTACATCTATTTTATATATTTTAACTTTTATTATATATATGGTATTTAGATTAATTTTTGAATTTATTACTTTTATAATTAGATTATACTTAAATGCAATTAGTTCATCATATAATAAAGTTTTAAATAACACTTTACACAAAACAACTAAAGGAATTAGAGAATACCAAAAATTATATTCTTTTAGAGCTTTTCTAAAAGATTTTGGAAACTTTGCTGATAAATATCCTGAAGAAATTGTACTGTGGGATAGATATTTATCATATGCACAAGTATTTGGATTAACAAAAGAAATAATGAAAACTGGATATTCAAAATTAGTAAAAAATTCATCTTTTCAAATTGATGATATTAACAATATAACTTTAGATAATATAGAAATTAAATAGTAAAAAAGAACTTGATAAAAATAGATCTATTTTTATCAAGTTTTTTAGTTTTTTTGTTGTTAACTTTTTGTATATTCTCTTATATTGTAATATATTTTTAAACTCTATTATTTCCATATATCTTCATTAATAAATCTAGTTAAAGCCATTATAAAAGCATTTCTTGTTAAATCAATTCTTGTTATTTCATCTTTTGTTAAGAAACTAATTCCACCTTTTCCTTTACCTAATTCTTTTCCACTAAATAATCTATCCATAACTTTTCCTAACTCTGTTTGCTTTATTTCTTCTATATATTTATCTGGAATTGGAAATCCTTGACTTGTTCCTATACTTTGAAATCCTTTTGAATCTTCTATAATTACTGCATTTATATCAATCCATTCTCCTAAAAGATTTGTAATTCCTGCTTCACTTGCTATATAAAAATCTGCTTTTATGTTATTAGTATTCGCATATTTTTTTAAATTTTTTATTCTATTTTTGGCTCCTTGTAAAATTTCTTCATTTACTGGTTGAGCACCTACATTTGATTCTACTGCTATTCCTTCTATATCAATATTGTCAAAATATTTTTCAAATGCTTGTCTTGCCCCTTCTATTTTTCCTGGATTTTTTGTTCCCATTAATATTTTCATTTATTTATTCTCCTTTATTATAAAAATTTTTTCATACACTTTATGTGTCTATAAATCTCTCCCCAATTATTAACTTCTTTAATATAGTTATTTTCTTTTAATTTCATTAAATTTGTGTCTCTAAAATATAGTGTTTTTATTTTATTATCTGACAATTTTTTTATAATTCTCCAATCATCATCAATCATAATATCTATATTTTCATTTTGGCAAACCTGTAATTTATCTTCAATTTTCCAATAATATTTATCAAATTTAATATTATTTTCATCTAATAATCTTATTGCATCATCTTTCATTTCTTCTAAAAATCCACCTCTTGCAGTAATTACTACAAATTCATGTCCCTGTTTTTTTAACAAATTATATACGCCAATAAATCCTGACATTAAATTACTTTCTTTTGAAACTGTCAAGAAATATTTTTTTATAAACTCCTCTTCTTGTTTATCTGTCCAATTATATCTAGCCTGGAATTTAGGTTCCTCTTTATTTACCAAATTATTTCCTTTCAAAAAATCTATATCAAAAATTTCTTCATAAGTTCTAAATGTTGTTTCACTATCAATTACAACTCCGTCTAAATCTATTCCTATTTTCATTACTTTCTCCATTCTTATAAAATTCAATACTTATTCTACATATCATTTTTTATTTATATGACTTAGGAAAATCTTCTAATTCATTTTCATTTTCAAATATTGATTCAAAAATATTATATAAAGTATCTGTTGCTTCATATTCCCCTATAG
>ERZ779671.590-NODE-590-length-18007-cov-2.242201_pt1 | contig 18007 bp, 7 predicted proteins | sample MGYA00511074_ERZ779671 | MGnify/ENA primary metagenome ERZ779671 (study PRJEB29588, sample SAMEA2158454) | human gut metagenome | biome: human gut; feature: human-associated habitat; material: faeces | place: Denmark | collected 2008/2010 ... | reverse complement strand
TCTTCCTTAGAAAGCCAAATAGGAGGAGCCGGCATTTTCACACGAGCTCTGACTTCATCTACAGCAGCTTTGGCTTCTGCCAAATGTCCAGACTCTGCTGCAGCTTCTGCGTAATTCAAAAGAATTTCTCCAAATCGGAAAAACTTCCAATTTGAATTATTGATTGGATTAGTATTTGAGGCTTGAGGAGTAACCAACTTCCGGTGATAATACCCCGTACGGCTTGATGCTCGATTAGATGGATCAAGACTAATGCTATGACGTCCTCCTTCAAAAGTCTCGACTGTAAATACTTGACCATTATTCCATATCAGAGAATCACCATTGCAAAGAACGGTTGCCATTAAACGAGGATCCCGATTTTTATACGGATTACGGGGATCATACATTTTATTATTGAGATTATAATTCGGCTGTAAATGTTTTTCATCCAAATATGGTTTAGCCAAATCCAATATAGGTTGACCATCCACCGTTTCAAAAGCATCAACCAACTCTTGCGTCGGACATGTTCCACATTTGAATGTTCCGTCCATATTACTACCAATATAGCCAACATGCCACACAAAAACGCTTCCTGCACGATGCTGCCAAATTGTTTCTTTATCACGAGGTTCAGCTGAATAATCAGCATTCTGACAAGCTAACTGATGAAATGCAGCTGCGTCATACGTTCCAAAAGTAGACGGGTTTGTACATTTAGTAAAAAGTTCATACCCATTTTTCTTCAACTCATCAACAGCCTGTTTATTCACTTGATATGCTTCTTCCCAATGATCTTCCCCTTCATTAAATAAAGGACTGGCTGCAAACAACATCATTTTTGATTTAATAGCCCAAGCGAGAGCTTTTGTTGCACGCATAGCCTCATCATCAGTTGTAATTCGCCAAGGTAATTCATTACATGAAATAGCAGCCTCACAGTCTGATGCTATAAATTTTACCACATCATAAACCTTTTCACGACGCAATGTCGAAAAATCAGCATCAAATTCTATAGTTTTATCTACAATAGGCAGTTTTCCAAACCATTTGATTAATTCGGAATAAAAATAGGCACGCAAAACATGTGCTTCGGCTTTAAAACGTGCTCGTTCAGTTTCACTATGTACTGCTGCATTATCAATATTCTCCAAAAACTGATTACACAAACGTATTTGTTGCCAATACCTACTCCAATAAGCATTATTGGAAGAACCATGACCATCATGCATATCACGTATCGGATGACCAGAAGCTGAAGCATTTCCACTATATGCACCTTGAATAGCTGTTCCTTGTACTTCCTCTGAAGACCATCCATCATCACTACAAGCAGTAATTAAGGGATCAAAGAAATAGTAAACATATCCTTTCTGAGGTATACTGTTATAACAAGCATTCAATAATGCCCCCACTTTGTCTGGATCAGCATACACTTCCTCCATACTAAGTGTCCCGTCAGGAGCTACATCCAAAACATCCGAGCATGAGGTAAATGAGCCTAACGCTACAACTGAAGATATAAATAAATATGATAGTTTCATACAGTTATTCTTTTAATAATTAGAATGTAACATTAATTCCAAAGTTCACCATTTTAGTAATTGGATAGTTGAGATCAGAGCCCTGCTCTGGGTCAATCACATCTGTTTTCATAGCTTTCCATGTCAACAAGTTATTACCATTAACATAAATACGGGTACTATTAATACCTACCTTCTTCAAAAGACCTTTAGGCAATGTATACCCTAATTCTATGTTTTTTAAACGCAAAAAAGAACGATCCATAATAAAGAAGTCATTCGGTTTTTGACTAGTTCCTGGAGCTGACCCCAATGCAGGATACAGAATTTCTTCCCCGTTGGCAAAGCGTTCTGGTGTCCAAGCTTGCAAATGATAATCACTAAAAAAACCGACATTAGCAAATTCCGTTGCACCCCAACCTGCATACAAACGAGAAGCCTTTGCTATACCCGAGAATAAAAATGAAAAATCAAAATTTTTCCAATTCACGGAACCTGAAAATCCATATGTAATACGAGGAATATCACTATATTTAATAGGAGCTTGGTCTTTTTCATCAATTATTCCATCTTCATTCAAATCCACATACAAGAAATCCCCCATGCGAGGGGTTCCTCCTACCTGATAAGTTGCTAACGCTTTATCTAACTCCTCTTGAGTATTAATATATCCATTGCCATTACTATAGTCTATTCGATATCCAAAGTTCTGACCAATACTATATCCCGTACTTCTATAACGATAAACATAATCAGCTGGTTTCTGTGCCTCGTCCATGAAACGCTGTGTATTCTTATTATAAGCAAAATTACCCTTCACTGTAAAAGACCAATCCTTATCAATTCGCTTATTATAAGTTGCTTCAAATTCAAAGCCATGGTTATCAATACGTCCCATGTTTACTTTAGGCAAATTACCTAAAGCTACACCTTGAATTTCGGGAACTGTACCACGAGATATCAATACATCTTCTCTTTTTTCCCTAAAATAATCAACAGTTAACGATAATTCTCTGAATAACTGAACATCAATTCCGTAATTCTGTTTGTATGCTATTTCCCATCCCAAATTAGGATTACCCAACTTACCTTGATTGATTGCTTGTCCACGACCTAGTGAAGGAATAACCCCTCCTCCAGTTGATATATTACTTATATACAAAAAACGAGTAGCTCCTAATTTATCATTACCAACTTTTCCATAAGATGCACGTAACTTTAAATTAGTAATGAAATCATTGTCCTTCAGAAATGCTTCGTTGCTGGCCACCCATCCAGCAGAAAAAGCAGGAAAGAAACCAAATCGTTTTCCCTTGGCAAACTGCTCGGATCCATTATACCCAACATTAACTTCAGCCAAATAACGTGAATCATAACTGTATGTAGCACGAGCTGATATTCCTAACATATTGTAAGGGAGATCTGCTGCATATTGTTGCCAATTATCACGTTGAATTAACGCCATACCTGTTACATCATGTAAACCAAATTGCCTAGCATAATTCAACGAATACTGCATATTTAAATAGTAATTGGTTTGTTGGCTTTTAGTAAGAGAAATTGCATCATTCGTATTCATACGGACTTTTGATACATAAGACTTTTCCTCAGAAGTTCTTGCAACAGTTACTCCATATGTATCATATTCACGAAAACCTTGCAAGGTAGTCATAGCTTTTGTGTCAAAAGAGATCATCAATTTTGTACTTAACCCTTTTGTTATAAAGTCCAGTCCCCAATCTGCAATAATAGAAGAATTTAAATTTGTTCTAGTTGCTTGCTGATAGCCTCTTCTACTTAATTCTCCATATGTATTTCGGTCTATACCTGCTTGATTTATAACTTGACCGGCAGGAACATTCGTCCCATCTGCCAATGTTTGTCCTGCAACCGTTAATGGACCTGGATCTGTTGGAGGTGTTGCCCAAATATAAGCTCGCATATTCGTAACCAACTCATCAACACTATTGTTAAACAACTTTGCTGTTTGAGGAGTATTCACCTTTTCCAAATAAGACGCAATATTCAATGAAAGCTTAAAATTAGACGCAACCTTATAATCCAAGTTCGTCCGGAAATTATATCTATTTGATTTATAACTTGGATCATATCCTAAATCCTTTTCAGACTCCGTTCGAAACTGTCCCCCTTGCCCCATATAGGCAACATTCATAAAGTAACTTAACTTCTTAGTTCCTCCACTTAAGTTCACATTCACACGTGTCTGAGGAGCCCACTTCTTGAAAAATTCATTATAAACATCCCTGTCAGGATAATAAACACGATCTTTTCCCGATCTATACATCTCAATCATATAATCGGTAAAAGGAAGATCACTTTCTGCATATCCATCATTTCTGAAGGCTTGATTTCTTAATTCAGCGAACTCCCAAGAATGAATACGATCGGCTTCAGCAGTAAATCGTTGTAAACTATAATCAGCAGAAATACTTAACTCTGATTTACCTTCTTCTCCACGTCGAGTCGTAATCATTATTACACCATTGGCACCACGTACACCAAAAACGGCTGTTGCTGAAGCGTCCTTCAAAATAGAAACAGATGCAATCTCGTTAGGATCCATTGTTGATATATTATCACGCGGTACACCATCTATTAATATTAAAGGATTCGACCCATTTACCGTACCAGCTCCACGCAAATATAAAGTAACATCATCACCACCAGGACGTCCCGAAGTCTGCATAGCTGTCAAACCGGGCATACGTCCAGCCAACGCTGTTGATAAATTTGCAGCTGAACTCTGTTTTAATTCTTTTGTTTGAATGGCAGCAACAGCACCCGTTACTGATACTTTCTTCTGTGATCCATAACCTACAACTACAACTTCTTCTAGGGTCTTAGAGTCTTCTTCCATAACTATGGATATATTCTTCTTATTTCCGACTTTGACTGTCTGCGTAACATATCCAATATAAGAAACATGCAATACAGATTGAGGAGTTACTTTAATAGAAAATTTGCCATCAATGTCTGTAATCGTACCATTTGTGGCATTTTCCATAATATTTACACCAACTAAAGGGAAACCTTGGATATCTAATACAACTCCCGTTAGCTGTACAGTTTGCTGATGTACTCTAGTCTTTTCCTGTATAGTGAAAGTATCACTAGAATAAATATGCATAGGAGCCATCAACAATAAGGAAATCATGACTAATGATTTTCCTCCTACAGTTTTAAATCTGACTATTTTCATAAATATTAGCTTCGTTAAATAGAACAAGCTTAAGGACAAAGTTATTATACTTTCAAATGAATAAAAATAGACTCCAGTTATACCCTTAAAAAGGGTATAACCTTCTAAGGAACTTACAACCATTTATTTCTCACATAAATAAATTGAATCACAAATTTCAATAATTGCCTCAAATTAATACCATTAACATCTCTAAATTAGACATTATTATTAAGTAGAATAGGAGATCTACATAGTATCAATAATTCAACAACAAATCTAAAGAATCCCACTCTCAATTTTAATCGACTGAACAAATTGATCAAATCGATTATAATTGGGTTCTTACTGGTTACATTTGTTCTTTTCTTCATGATATATGATATTAATTCGATATTGACAAAGTAACCTATTATCCATTTATAACTTATTTTAAATTTGATTTTTTATGTTTCAAAATTGACAACACTTTAGTAATTTTATACTCAAACATAAGCATTCGGTAAACTACGTTGTAAATTTGGAGAATTAGTTCCGAATCAGTGCTATTCGTAGTCGATTCGAAATTAATAGTATCTATATTCGGAACAAGCCCAATTGAATTTTACCCAATTACGAGAGAGAAACTCTGTCATATCCTTTTCGTCTCTTTCGTAATATGGGACTTTTCTTAAAAAGATAAGTGTTCTGTAGCCAGTTTTCAAACTCAAGAATCATCGGAAAAGCTTCGCTGATACGTTTTTCCTTGCGTTCTTCTGCCGTGAGTCCGGTTTCATCGGCATCAGAATTTACTAATATAATGTATCGCCTGTGTGGCCAGAACCCTGTTCTCCTCCAAGGCATCCCGCATCTTCTTCTGATGTGTGCCTAGCAGCCGACCAGGGTGATTCCTTTAATCTGCTCAAACTTCCATATCGGATTTTCTTATCACTTTGTGACGGACGGTTTTCAGGATATATGCTTTTGCCGAAACGCGTTCCAAATGGGAACTTTCTTCCTTCCCGATTTCAATGAAATCATTCTTTAGCCTGCTTCTGCGTCAGTTGTCACTTCTGGATAAAGATTGATAACTTCTACTGGCAAAGAGGATATACCAAGGGAGTTGTGGACCAACTTCTCCTTAACTTTTATGTTTTTGGTGATTTCTTCCTCGTTCTTGCGAACTTCTTCCTCTATCCGGAATATTTCCATGGAAGACATTTCTTCCTTTAAGAACAAAAGAAGCTGATTAGGACCAAGTGGAAAACTCTTTTCATTTATCCGACCTAAGACCTTCTTTCTAAGCCAATACAAGGATTGCTCCAAAGAAGCAACCCTGTTAATGAGCATCGCTTTATCATGGCGAAGTATCTCAATCTCTTCCAATAAGGCTTTTCTGTTCTTCCATAAGCATCTGTATCTCTTTATTTCACATTGTAAATATACAAAATACAATGATATACAGAAGCTTTCAGGCTAAAAAGTCAGTACTATTTTCGAAGTTTTTGAAGGCTCTCAAGTCACGGACTTCATGAAACTTTTGCGCATAGCGGTTGGGCAGTTATACAACAGATAGCGCATACTGTCATTAAGGCTGAACATAGCTGCATGCTTGGATGATTGAAAACTGTTCCTTTTCGTTTATCTCATCGCAGATACGTATGACACATCCGGCTAGTGTGCGTATTTCTATCTCCTTCAACCCCACTGGTGAGTCCGTAGTGATGCTTCCGACCGCTTGTACTGGCAAATAAGGAAACCAGAACAAACGAACCACCGTGTGGAAGTTCGAAAAACTCATCCCGGGCCGTTTTACCTGATGATTGTTCTGCGGCATAACGAGACTTGCTGTCATAAAATAGCCATGAAGGAATGTTTAGTTACTTCAGTCTAGACTTAATAAGTCATTTTATGCTCTTTGCTGTAGTTCATTATCTCTGCTACTTCTTCTCATGTCATCATAAATCTTATTTTTGGCACAAAAATAATAACGGAAGTTTGATGAAAAAATACGTGATCCACCGAATGCTTACGGACAATCCAGTTCCTATACATTAAAATATATACAGATCCGGCCCGTCTAGAACGTTGCTTACGAAATCTATTGGAAAATGCACTGAAATACTCGGACGACGATGTTAAAATCACGGTCGTTTTATCTGAACATGACAATCATCTTTCTATCGCCATCCAGGACACCGGTTGGGGAATACCGCAAAAAGCACAGAAAAAACTGGGTAAACAGTTCTATCGTGTTCAAATCGAGGGGAAAAAAGTTCATCCCGACCATGGTCTGGGACTTTGCAGTGTGAAACAGTTAGTAAAAGAAATGGACGGATCGGTTACGTTCCGGAGTACGGAAGGATTCGGTTCCATTTTTATTATAACTTTACCTTGAAAGCTCCAGCACCACTATTTTTCGGGTAGATACAAAAAACCTTATCTGAGTTTTTTCTATTTCAAATAAGATTCCGGGGGATCATCAGCATGAAGGTTGACTTCATCGTCATGATGACCGTCTTTATAGCGACAAAGTCCTTTTTATCAGAAAAATACGAAAATTTGCAGCAATCCATAAAGAATGTAAAACATTATTGAATAAACAATATTATACAATAAGTATATCCCGATTCTGAACTTTTGTTACGGAATGCCCAATTCACAAGTGCCTCTTTTTCCTATAAAAGGCATTTACAATTGAGCATTCCGAACATTCATCAAAAATCAATCTATTCCATAAGCATTGATTTCAGCCAACGACGAATTACTTGCACGATAACTATCAGTAATTTTTATCTTAAAATAGCGTCCCTTTGTCGGTGTGATGCTGAAGATTTGCTCTTCGAGTACCTTCTGCGCTTCAAATGCACCGACTGCTGTCCCATTGAGCTTATCTGAACTGACAAAAAATTCACCACCCTTCACATCCCGGTAGCTATCATGCTGCCTTTCAGTCAAGCTGATGTTGGTCAAAGTTGTTTCCTTCTTCATATCCACAACGATTTCATGCGGAAGTGGAATCGATCCGCCACTCCATTGTGAATGCCAGAAAGTCGATAATTGCCCATCCAGCAAACATGTCGCCACACCGTTTCCGGCACCTTCTCCGGTCCGTTCTTCCGTATTGGCTTGTATACTCCAGCCCGCGCGATCCAACGTGATTCCGACAGCCCGAACTACCAACGGGTAGACGGCGTTTTCAGCAATATTGAACAGCGAAACATTATCCAAACGAATAGGTAACATATATTCTCCCGGAGTCAATCCGTTGCCGTTGAGCGTCACCGCCAAATCGGTCGTGCTCATCCCCGTAGGCAAGGTGACAACATCTTCGAATGAATAGTTCCCTTCCGGAAACAGCTTATAAGCTGTGCCGTTCTCTGCGTTATAAGCTGTAACATATCCGGGATCTACGACAAACTGACATTCTACATCCCAATTGTTGTCCGTATCCAAACCGAAACCGACTTCAACTGACTCCGTGTTGAATCCATATGTGTAAGACAATGGCTGAATGTCGGTATCCGTGAACCCCATAGCCGGGGTCAACACATCTGTTATCCGGATAAACAATTCTCTTTTATCGGCATTGACCGAGTCCTTCTCGCTCGTCAGGTAAAGCGGAAGCACATAAGTCGCTTCCGGATTCGCCTCCATCGCCGCACCGATCAAATCTGTCGACAACGAAAGCGTAACGACTTTACTACGTTCCTCCGACGCAAAATCCAATCGATCGGTGTCCATCGAATAAGAACCTGAAGGGATTATCCGATAGTCCGCGCCATAAAGTACATCGACTTCCTCTTGCGAGTGAACGGCTATTTCCCCGCTTGCCGTCAATGACGGATCACTACCACCCTTATAAACAGAGAAAGCATAAGTATTAAGCTCTCCCGTATTGTAAAGAGTGAGCTCCTGCGTACCGGATTTATTAATATAAAGCACTTTGTGATATTCTTCCGGCACTAAGTTTTCCAATTCATATTTCGACTCGTCACAAGCTGTCAACAAAAGAACAGCCAGACATGCAATTCCTATATAATTCACTTTCATACAATTCGTTTTTTAGATTAATAACCAGGAGCTTGCACCAACTGAGGATCACTGTACAATTCACTATTCTTGATCGGAACCAAATACTGTCTGACGTTCCATTGGATCGGCTGGTCGATTGGCACGATTTGATTGAACTCCTCAAATGAAGGATTGACAGTCATTCCATTCAGCCCTTTAAATTCGGAGGGCTGCATTACTTGGTCGGCAATACGCCAGCGACGGACGTCATAATATCGGTGACCTTCGGCATGCAGTTCGATTGCCCGTTCATTACGGACCCATTCCATCAGTGACATGGTCGAAAGATCAGCTGTAGTCAACTTACGTACACCGGCCCGTTCCCGAATAACATTCAGGTTCTCTAACGCTTCATCTGTACGATCTAATGCTGCATAACATTCAGCCAAATTCAAATACAATTCCGCCATACGAATCAGAATGATCCGGAACTTGTCACCTGAAGTGGATCCGGAAGACAGATATACCCCGTTCGGCACGATGAATTTCTTATTCAAGAAACCGGTACCTGTTGCATTACGCGTATTAGAAAGTGAATAACCATTCGTATTGGAATTCTTCAAGTTCAGCCATAATGGGTTATTGTTGTTGATTAACGGCATATACTCACAACCGTCATAGGCAATCCACGCATAGTAACGCGGTTCACGACCAACATTAAACTTGACAATATCATTCTTAATTTCCTCGCTATCCAATTGATCTTTCGACAACTCCGGACTGGAAGCTCCCTCATAGTAACGTGTCAGCCACTCGCTTTGCAAATAGAAATCCGGATCTTTAGCAGGAGGAAGACCGTTTTCCGTATAGAAACGGTTTACAGCCGCCCAAGTAGGTGCAGTCCCATGATAGCCTCCGGCCCACGAACCGTCACTCTTTTTGACAAGTCGGTTCGGAAGCCGCGATTTCGAACGACCGCAACCAACATCATTCGCATCATTACCATCACCATACTGAGGATTGATAGCCCAAATAATTTCCTTATTACTAAACCCTTCATGCGCCGTAATCATATACTGGAGCATTCGAACTTGCTTTTTGAACAATTCATTTTCCTCCGTATCCTCTTCTTTCCCCGGAATGAATGGAAGCGGTACTTTATCAATAGCAGCCTTTGCTTCAGAAGCTTCAAGATCGAACAATTTATATCCGGCAGCTTCAGCAGCTGTTAACGCCTCCTTACAAGCCGTCAGAGCACGTTCCCACTTGGCAGGATCATATTTATTGCTAACCAACTCCATTCCATAGCCCGGTGTCTCATAATTTGTGTTCCGCCAGTTCGGATAAACAAATGAACCGTTCCAAAGAGGAGAAGCAGCATAGAGCAGCACACGAGCTTTCAAACTTTTGCAGATAGTGGCATCTGCACGGCTTAAATTTTCAGTTGTCTGTGTTGCCGGTAAAACTTCGGCTGCCGCATCTAATTTTCCGACAATCCAATCTACACAATAATCAAAATGCGAACGCCCCGGAATTTCGGACGGAAGGATGTTTTGATCTACCTTTGTTTCGATGATAGGACAAGGCCCATAGTTTTGCAATACTTTGAAATGATAATATGCTTCGAGAAACCAGCATTCGGCACGATATTGTGCCTTCTCCTCCTCTGTCACACCTGCCGGGTTCAAACGATCCAACTGTTCCAAAAAGTAGTGGACATATCCGATGTAGTTATATAAATTCTCCCAGTCACCGATATCATCGGCCGCCGAAACAGTTCCGTACAACATTTTCTGCATATTCCAGTCCCAGTCTTTCGGCTCGACATATTCATCGGTGGCCAACGAAGCATCTCCATCACCTTCTCGCCAGAAGGTATATCGCGAAGTACCTGAGTAAGCGGTAAAAAGGAAACCTAAAGTTGCTGCCTCGTCCTTCATTGTGTCATCAAAATCCGGCTGTGCCGGTGGTATGACATCCAAATAGCTGCAAGAAGGGAATGCCAGCAGACCGGCCGACAAGGCTATCTTGATATATTGTCTGATATTTTTTGTTAGTTTCATCTCGTTATTCTATTAGTTAATTAAACATTAGAAAGTAAATTGCACCCCCAGGTTAAAAGTCCGCTGCAACGGATAAGCGTTCCAAGCCAATTCCGGATCCCACAACTTGAAGGGACTGCATACGGCCAAGTTATCACCGCTGAAATAAACGCGGCACATCGGGAAGGTATAACCCAATTCCAACGTTTTGAAACGAAGGAAATTGCCGTTACGCATCCAATAAGAACTCGGTTGGATATTACCCGCGATGTCAGCATTTGAAGTTCCTAAACGCGGGTAGAGTGCATTCGGATTAGGATTGTCGACCGACCAATGGCTCTCGGCAATCCACGACATCAAATTGCGTGGTAAAGATTCCGACGGACCACCATCGCCACCGGAAGCCAAAAATGGAGCAAAGCCGGAGTTGATCATAATTTTACGTTTGGCCGAACCATTGAAGAAGACTCCGAAGTCGAATTTCTTCCAACGAACGTTCAACCCTAACCCATATTGGATACGCGGCATATCCCCGTAAGGCGAAAGCATTACCTTATCCTCGGATGTGATCGCACCATCACCATCGATATCGCGATATTTAATATCACCAGGCATCGGCTTCGAACCTAACTGTGTTTGATCAGGCCAATTATTTATCTCTTCTTGACTGCTGAAAAGCCCTTCTGCCACATAACCGGTCAATCGATTCAACGGTTTGTTAGTTTCCGTTTGCCATACATAGGGATAATTCGGTTCGTCAGAAAACTTGTATTCGTTTCGATTATAGGTGAAGTTACCACGGAAGTCGACTTGCCAGTCTTTTCCAAATTGTTTTTTCCAATTGACACTGACTTCGAAACCGGTATTCAACACTTCGCCGATATTGCTCCAAGGCGTACTGCCCCAATAACCGAGTAGCTTTCCGAAGCTGGCACGTTTCATCAAGATACGGTCGCGGTAGTCACGGAAATAATCGAATGTAATGTTCACTTGGTTAAAAAGCGAAGCGTCAAGTCCGATATCCAACTTTTTCACATGTTCCCATCCTGCATTTTGTACGGCAAGAATATTGAAACCATGCCCCTGACGATTTAACCATTGCCCGGGAAGTCCCGAATGCCAAGAGGCACCGCTCCCAATAGCTACTTGATTTTGGTAAAGAAAATGTTGTGCACCACTGTTGAACTGGTCACTACCAACCAAACCGTATGATCCCCTAATCTTGAAATAATCCACATAATCGGCGATCGGCTCCCAAAACTGCTCCCCGCTTAATACCCAACCGAGAGATGCGGCCGGGAAGAACTCAAAACGATCCTCCTTTGCCAACCGTTCGGAACCATTGTAACCGAAATTGAACTCTACCAAGTAGCGGTTGTCATAATCATAAGTGGCTCGTCCTGAATAACCCTGGTTACGATTGGGCAAGACTCCATTACGATACTCTCTCATCATATACATGAACATGGCAGTCATATTATGCTTGCCAAACGAACGTTTCCAATCCAAACGGGCATCCAAATAGAATGTTTGATCGGCCTTTTTAGTGATGTCAGACTGGCTGATATAATCCGTACCAGTTTGCAAAAGTCGCAAAGCATAGGTATCATTTTCGGGATCGTAACTATCGGGCTGTACCTGATAGTAATAAGGAGATAGCGAACGGGTATAATAAGAGTTTGACCAATTTTTAAAGTTCACTAAAACCTTTGCGCTTAAACCTTTTGTGACAAATCCCAAGTCTTGCGAGATATCCAAAGAGGTATTCAGCGTATTGAAGTTGTCTTCCCTGAACGATCCCATCATGTATTGGTAAGGGTTTTCTCCGTAAGCCCCTGCTTTAATTTCGGCATTACCATAATAAATATGATCTTCTTCGCCAGGGAAATAAGCGGGGAAAGAGACAGGATTGGCATACATCACCTTTTTGTAGATATCAGTAGTCTTATTATTCGGTCCCTTTTGGCTACCGATTTGCGCCATCATACGAAGATTGACAGTCGTCGTATTCGTCAACTTATAACTGATGTTATTTTGAAAATTGTACTCCCAATGGTTAATGTTCGGATTGAAAGCTGAATTGTCCGCAGCATTGAGCAAACCTGTATCATGGTTTGCCTGCAAACTCATATAATAAGTAACACGCGACGCACCACCCGATACGTTCACATTAGCACGTTGATTATAATTTCCACTACGGAAAATCATGTCATACCAATCTACATTCGGATAGACATACGGATTGATACCACTTTCTGTCGCCGCAATGATCTCATCCGAATAACGTGGTGTAATTACTGTCGCGCTACGCGCCTGCTGCGCCTCGTTATAGGTGCGCATGAATGTCGGTCCATCAGCAAACTCCGGTGTATTCATCGGCTGGAAATAAGAAGCCTCGACCGACACGTTGACCGTTGCTTTTGTATTTTCCTTCCCATGTTTGGTTGTAACAAGCATGACGCCATTCGCACCACGGTTACCATAGATTGCCGTCGCCGAAGCATCCTTCAAAACCGAAAAACTTTCGATACTTTCTGCCGGAATACGGTTCAAGTCCCCAGACGATATTTCCACGCCATCCAACAAAATCAATGGAGTTGCCACACCACCAAACGTATTGATGCCACGGATATAGAACGCAGAAGTAGAACCCGGCTCACCACTGCTGTTCGTAGAAATGACACCAGCCAGTTTACCAGCCAGTGAGCTGGTCAATGAAGATGTCGGAGCTTTCAGCTGTATACCTTCTGTAGCTGTAATCGCGCCGGTAATAGATACTTTCTTCTGAGTACCGGCACCAACAACAACGACTTCGTCCAAAACTTCATTATCCCCCTCCATCTTAACGTTCAAGACGCCTAAATCACCCACTTCGATCGTTTGTGTCTTATAACCGATATAAGAGATTTCGATTTCATCTTTACCTGTTACTTCAATGGAAAACTTTCCGTCAAGATCAGTCACTGTACCTTGAGTAGTACCTTTAATGATAACATTTACACCGATCAGTGTTTCACCGGTAGAGGCATCCGTAACAGTACCGACTAACGTACGTTTAACAGGCGACTTACTTTGTTGGATTTCAGGGACGGGCAATCTATCTCCCGCATCAGCAACGGCATCCGGAGGACAAGCCCCCAACAAACCAGTACAAAGCAATAAAGCAATTGCAGGTCTCCGCTTTTTTCTAATTGAGATTAAATTCATAAGTTAACATTTTTATTTTATAATAAAAAAATAGCCTAAAGATCCTAAAACACAAAGACTTATAATTTTACACGATTATACATTCTTTATATTTACATTAAGTTCTGCAAGAACTGCGGTGATTTGGAGTGATTATTTAATATATAAGTTGTAGAATCTTGGTTATATCTGTATGATACAAAGAATCTAATTTACTTTTTATCGAATTGATTAAATTATTGTGTGTTTTTTTATAGAAAGTTGTGGATATTTGCCTATATTTGAGCCGCAGTTCTTGCAGGACTATGATAAAACCTACACCATATTGGCACCGAAACTTTTGAAAAACCTAAGGCAACCACATCATCGTTCGTTGCAAACGAACAGTTCCCCACCATTGTTCATGGAAATCAATATATTCCCCCTTAATTTCTTCATAAAAGAAATGATCATATTTTTCAGTCATAGTATTAAGCAAGAAGGAGTTTTTTATCCAATTCCTATTTATAGAATTGCGTAACGGGACATCGGGATAAGATGAATGAAAAAATACTTCATCTTGATTGCTTTTTATCATGGAATAAAAGGTAGAACAAACTCTAACAGGTATTAGATAATAAAAAGTCATTCATGTATCACAAAACAGCTTGTTTCTTCTTTCTTCAACTTCCCTCCTTCCACTCAGCAGAAAGAGCCTGTAAAAAAACTTCATCATTGACAGGGTTTAAAAGGTAAGGAAAAGAGATGGCATACCCGATCCATCATCATACCATACAAAAGGATTTTACCTAATTTTTGATTTTTCAAATAAACCTTTTTGTATGATAGCAGTCATATAAATCGTTTTGTAAAATGTAAAAGACAGATTTGGAAGATGATGACAAAAAAGATGAGCTTACTTTTAACCGGTATGCTTTTGTGTTTGGCTCCGGATATAAAAGGTAATGAAACGGACGGAAGGATTAAAGGTATTGTAATGGACGGCGAATTAGGGGGACCACTCGAATTTGTAACCGTCCAGGTTAAAGCAAAAGGTTCGGACAAAATATTGCAGGGAGCCGTTACCGGAAGTGACGGAAATTACAGTATCGGAGGACTGAAGAAGGGGGAATATATAGTTACTTATTCCTATATCGGCTACGCGGAAATTTCTAAAAATATAACAATCAGCAACAATTCTCAAACTCTTAATCTTGGAGAACTCACCCTGGAAGAAGATGCCAACCAATTGGGAGAAGTAGAAATCGTAGCAAAAAAGCCCCAAATGAGATTCGAGCTCGATAGAAAAGTTTTCGACGCAACACAAGATATCGCATCCGAAGGGGGATCGGCCAGTGATTTGCTTGCCAATATCCCATCCGTGGAAGTCGATAACGAAGGATCTGTTTCATTGCGTGGAAATTCCAGCGTAACAGTCTGGATCAACGGAAAAGCATCGGGACTGACAGCAGACAACCAGGCGGACATACTGGAAATGATGCCGGCAGAAGATATCAAACAAGTGGAAGTCATTACCAATCCCTCTGCCAAATACAGCCCGGAGGGAACAGCCGGGATTATCAACATTATTTTAAAGGATGACCGGAAACCCGGTTACTACGGCAGCGTAAAAGCCGGAGCCGATACGGACGGAGGTTATCAGGCAAGTGGAAACATCAACTACAGCAGTAGCAAAGTAGACGCGTACGCCAATCTGAGCTATCGGAACCGGGAAATGAAAGGCGGTGGAATCACAAGTCGTGAAAATACAGCCAACAATAGTTTTCTCGACCAGACCAACAACTCCAAACGACAACACAACAACTGGTTCGGACGTATCGGGGCAACCTGGCACATTACCAAAAGCGACGACCTAGCATTCAACATGACCGGCATGACCGGAGGGGGCGACAACAACGAATCGATCCATTACATTTCGACAGACAAGCAAAAGAATACGGTTTACACCAGCGACCGTACAACAGACGGAAACTCGGACATGAAAATGTATAACCTGGAATTGAATTACTTACACAAATTCTCGGAAAACAGCAATATAGACTTAACCGTCAGCAATAACCAATGGAGAAACGACGGACTAAGCATTTACGAACAATCAACCCGATATACGGACACTGACTTAACCGACAAACAGGAATATCAAACTCAGGAAAACAACATCAAAAACAAAAGCTGGGAAGTTCAGGCCGACTACACAAACAAAATATCCGACGCGAGCCGGATCGAGGCAGGTTATAAAGGGACATTCCAAAGAGAATCCAGCCCTGTGGATACCTATACCGGAACAACCGCTACCGACATCGAACAGGACCAGGCACTTTACAACCGCTTTCTATATAACCAGGATGTGCATGCCTTGTACATGACGTATGGAGGCAAGTGGAACAATCTGAGCTACCAAGCCGGCCTACGTGGAGAATATTGGCGTGTGGATACCCGCTCGCTGGACTTCGACCAGGAATTTAACGGCAAGCCGTCGGAAACTTTCGAGAAAGACTATTTCAAGTTGTTTCCAAGTGCCTTTATCTCCTATGCCCTCCCTAAAAACAATGAAATACAAGTAAACTATACCCGTCGCCTGCGTCGTCCTTGGGGTGGACAGCTAAATTCATTCCGCAATATTTCCGATGCCTCCAACATTTCTTTCGGTAACCCGGAACTGACACCTGAATATTCCCATTCTTTCGAATTGAATTATATCAAGACCTGGGAATCCGGCCATACCCTATCATTATCCGGCTACTATCGCTCGACAGATGACGTGATCCAGCGCATTCGTTTCTTGAACACGGCAGACAATGTAATGTACACGACCAGTGAAAACGTAGCCCGCCAGCAAAACAGCGGTCTGGAAATCGTTGGAAAAAACAATTTATTCAGCATCCTTAGCCTGACAACGACCGTAAACCTCTACTACTCCAAATTAGACGGTTTCAGCTATCTGCCCGAAGGAGCGGAAGCTCCTGTCACTGGAGAGGAGGATGAAAGCTTCAACTGGAACGTACGCATGATTGCCAATGTCAGTCTTCCTTGGGGTGTTTTCCTACAGGGCACAGGCAACTATAATTCCAAGCGCTTGATGGCACAAGGATACCGCGAACCGAACTACTCAGTCGATCTTGGATTGCGCAAATCTTTCTTAAAAGACAAGTTGACGTTAAGTATCAATGCACGCGACTTGCTGGACTCCCGCAGATTCCGCACCATTACATCCGGAGACGGTTTCTGGCAGGATTCCGAGAACTGGCGTGGTGGCAGAAGAGTTGGTTTTACCCTGACCTACAACTTCGGCAATATGAACAAGAAAAAAGACAAAAGCAGGAGCGAGGAACCGGACATGTATGAAATGGACTAAATAAAAAAGAAGGGATAAACCTTTGCCGCACTTATCCCTTCTTACCTACATCCTCTTATCTTTCAAAACAGGCATCGAAGGCATGTGCCGACGGCAGGAAATCCACCTGTTTGACAAAAGCGCAAGACTCGCGTGCTCCATGTTCACGATCCATGCCGCTATCTTCCCACTCCACCGAGAGCGGACCTTGATAGCCGATATCGTTCAAAGCACGGATAATTTCTTCAAACCGGATCTTTCCACGTCCTAAGCTACGGAAATTCCAATATCGACGGGGATCGCCGAAAGTAACATGACCGCCGAATATACCCACCTGCTTAGGGGTATCACTCCAATATACGTCCTTCATATGCACATGGAAGATACGCTCCGGAAACTGATAGATGAAATCCACATAGTCCACCCCTTGATATCCTAGATGACTCGGATCATAGTTAAAACCGAAAGCAGGATGGTTATTTACCGCCTCCAATGCCCTGCGTGCGGAAAAAGTATCGAACGCGATCTCTGTAGGATGTACCTCCAACGCAAAACGTACACCCAGTTTCTGAAACTCATCCAAGATGGGCGTAAAGCGACGGGCGAAATCATCATACCCCTTTTGTATCATAGCGTCCGTTACCGGAGGGAAAGAATACAAATAATGCCAAATAGAACTACCCGTAAAACCTACAACCGTATCGACTCCCAACATCTTTGCCGCATGGGCGGTCCGGATCATCTCCTC
>ERZ779671.583-NODE-583-length-18092-cov-2.177801_pt1 | contig 18092 bp, 14 predicted proteins | sample MGYA00511074_ERZ779671 | MGnify/ENA primary metagenome ERZ779671 (study PRJEB29588, sample SAMEA2158454) | human gut metagenome | biome: human gut; feature: human-associated habitat; material: faeces | place: Denmark | collected 2008/2010 ... | reverse complement strand
GCCATATTTTCTATTCCAGGCTGTTTCACCCATTCGTGCAAGATAAATACTTTGTTTTGGAATTTCTTTATCTAACCGCCGTTTAAATGCCATAAAACTTGGGAAAGTTTCTCTCTTTGCATCAAATATTCTGATTGCATAGCCAAGAGTTAAATCCCAGCAGGTTCTAAGTGACGGAGCACCTTCTACAAGATAGAGATTTTTAAAATACTCAAAATAATTATCAGGAACAGTCGAGCCTGTTAAATGTTGTCCGTGTTTAGATAACAGACCGCTTATACCGTAGCGGAAAAATCTTCTTCTCATTTTTATCAATGACGAATAAGAAGTGCGTAGCTCTTCTGTATTTTCATTGTTCCATTTATTGATAAAATCTTTTAATGCTTCACCTTTAAGACCATTTGAGGCTTTTAATATAGGAAGATACTTTTCTGCCTGCTCTTTTGCCCAGTTTGGAGCTTCTGAATATTTTTTATCGGAAATTTTTTCTCCGGAATATTTGTCTTGTGCAAAATCAGGTAGTGATTTCAGGTGAATAAAATAATGCGACTGCTTGCCTCGCTTGATAATTTTAAACACAAAAGAGCCTTTACGGCACTGCTTTTTAACAGTTTGAACACTCAGCCCCAAAACTTCTGCTGCTTTTCCTATATCTAGCCATATATTTGTTGTATCTTTTGCTTTCATAAATATTCTAATTTTAGTTTGATTAAAACTGCATTTAAAGCCCGCTTAACATTACGATATAAAATTTGTGACAATTTTCTAAGCTAAAAAGCACTGATAATACGAAATTTAAAAATAAATATTTTAACAAAATCGGCTGTAATCTCCTTATTATCTGTGTTTCAAAAAAGACAAATATTTGTCCTGTTTTTTACGAAGAAATATGAAGCGGTCTTGACGAAACTGGTTTTTGTTATATTTCCGTCATTAAGATCATTATAGCTGCTGTTAAATAAGAATAAATAAGCTCAAAATTTTGCTCGGGGAAATTTCCCAGTAAGTCTGAAATATTTAAGACGGTTAAATTAGGAGTATATTTTTGTTGATTTTATATGGGTTAAAACATTGATTTTTCGTTTAAAATCGGGGAAAAGTTTATGACGTTATGTTTCTAATGCTGTACCAAACTTTTTAAATCAAAATAAAGGTCTTTAAAGCCTCTTTTTCTTCGCCACAGAGTTTCTGCTATTTTGTAACTCAGGTTATTGGCATTTGTGTTATGAGTCAGATTTCTTGACAGGTAACAATATATTGTTGTGAACTCAGCTTTTTCCTTAGATGAGAACATCTTGTCATCCTCTGATTTTAAAATATTTTCGGATACAAAAATTTGATTAAAATAGAAATACAAATAAACTTCCTTATTGAAAAATTTTCTGTGTCGAGCTTTTTGCGGCTGTTTTGAATAATATGAGTCAAGCTGTCTTTTCTGTCTTTGATAAATCAAGGTTCTAAATATTGTATAAAATTTCTGCACCTGATCTTCGCCTATATTTGCAATATTAGATGTCTTTATTGTTTTAATGTCCTCGCAAAAGCACCTGATAACAGTATCCGTTACCACGGCAGGATAAAGTTTAAATATAGAATGATTCTGTATGACGGGGTTTTGTTTGCAATATATGTATTCATTGTTTCTAGTTATCAATTTGCCTTCATTAACGAACTCATCCAGTAAAGATAACAGGTTACTTTTCGGAATTTCTGACAATATTTCAAGATTCTCAAGCGAAAATTTGTTTAGACGTTTGCAAAGCTGTAATATTTTGTCTTTCACTTAAAATACTCCTTAGATTTTTTTCGTTAAGTTCTTTTAGTTCATTTGTTTTGGCGAGTTTTTCAATTTTATTAATTAGTTTTACCATCTGTCTTAACTGATTGTGTCTTGTTGCAAGATACTCCAAGCCGTCATTTGTAATTTGGATTTCAGATAGTTCCGATAGAATTTGCTTGATATCCTGTTTAGCATAAGGTTCAAACTTAAATGTCTTATAAATCCTATCTTTCAAATGAGGATATCTAGATAACTTCTTGTCAATATTTACCATCCCGACCAGTATCATTGGACACCCTGTCCTATCATGTAAATCTCGCAGAATTTCAATAACATTATTGGTCACCAGATAGTCGACTTCATCAATAATTAGCGGTTTGGGATTTTGTTTTAACTTCTGTTCGACAAGGTTAAACGTATCCTGAATATGCCAGAAAGCCTCTTCCCCTAACTCCTCTGCAATTTCTGATAATAGCCATCTGCTTGTCATTCCCTGATTTGCTCTCACATATATACAATCATTTTTAAATGTCCACCACTTAATTGTTTCCGATTTGCCAAGCCCGTATTCACCAAATACCAGAACTATTTTAGGAATATTCGCCGGAAGCTGCTTTACTTCTTCCATCAAGGCAACAAACTTTTTGACATTTTTGGTTCTTACAAATACTTTATTCATTTTTATGCTCCGTACAAATTGTTATATTCATCACTGTTTAAATACCTTTCAAGCCATTTCCGTTGTTCGGGATTAGTGCAGCCATATTTCATTAACCATTCATATTTTTCATAATCTGCATTAAAAACAGGTATATTCATCTGTTGTTCTCTAAAGTTCAATTTGCGTTTTAACGGTGTTTTAGGTTGTTCAAATTTTTCAATTTCAATAACTACTTCCGGCTCAATGTCTATGGCCTCCGCTTTTTCTTTCGGAAAATATTTTACAAACTCTTTTTTCACTCTATTAAACCTGCGTTGTTGTTTTTGTATTTGTTGCTTAAATTGTTCAATATCTTTTACTGTTCCTAAGTGATTTGCCATTGGGTGAACCTTCTCAACCTGCCTTGCAATACATAAAAATTCACCTTTCATTGAATATACAAGCACATTTGAAAGATCAAACAGACTGTATTTGATAAACACTTTTTCTCTTAAATCCAATAAATAATCACTCCTGTAATGCATTCCGAGGAAAGTTATTCCATGTTTGTTTATTGTTCGAGCTTCCGTTTTCATCATTAAATCATTCAAGATATTCTTATCAATCTTATTTTTTGAAATTTCATTTAACATTTCTTGAATAGTTTTTGAACGGTCATTCGGACAGGGCTTTGAATTGTGGAACTCAAGCCAGCAATCAATAAATTTTATTGTTTCTTGAACAGTTGGAATATAGTTTTTAGTTAGTTTTTTGTGCATATCTCTGTGGAGTTTCTCTCCACGTTTCAGCCACGCAGGTTTATCCTCAATACTTGTACCTATATAACTTGTCATCATTTTTTCAAACTCTTCTTGAAATTCAAGGAAGAATCTTTCAATAACTTTTGCTCTTGCATTATATGGTTTTGCAAACACTGATTTTATTCCGAGTTTTGCATAAATCCCATTAAAACCCGCTTCGTCAAAGTCCACATTCTGAAAGTATTTAGATTTAAATGCCTTTCCGTTATCCTGATACACAACTTTTGGTATTATTCCAAGATTTAAAATAGCGTTTCTTAAAGCACTTGCAATACATTGAGTATTCTCAGTCATCATAATTTCGTAACCCACAAGTGCAGTTGACTTCCAGTCTAAAAAGCCGACCAAAGTTGCTCTGGTCGGCTTGCCTGTAAATGGATTAATAATTTTAAAATTAAGAACATGTCCGTCAGCAATCAAAACATCTCCGACTTCAAGTTTTGAAATATCTCGTTCAATGTACGGTTCAATTTTATCGTGATATGCTTTTTCGCCTTCTCTAAATAGAATCCACTTTGAATAATTGTTTTTCTTAAAATTTTTGGCAAATCTTCTGAATGTCAGATTGCATGGAATATTTTCATATCCTCGTTTTTCAAGAATATGTTTTGTTAAATTTATAGCTTTCCCGATACTAAATTTATTCGGGTGTAATAAATATTTCAAAAATATCTGTTTCATTTCCTCATTCAAAATCGTATTATATTCACCCTGTTGATTAGTTTTACGTTTTTGTAAAAGCCCCTCTGTTCCATAATCTTCAAAAGCTTTAACCCAACGATGAAGTGTCCCTATCGAAATTGAACCTACAAACTTATATATCTGTGGCAGATACATTCCGCTGTTATATAAATCTAAAAATACAGAATCAGCTTCTTTTTTAGTTGGATATTTTTTACGAATATTATATAATGCAGTGACTATATCCACTCTTGCAAGTGCTGTTAATTTCGCATGTTCTGATACAAAATTCATCTTGTTTTCAAACGGAACAAGTGCTGTTGTTTTTAATTCTTCTTCATTTAATCTATCTTGTATATCCGGCTCTAATGAAGAATAAAGGATTTCATAGGATTTTCCACCCTTTACTTCAACTTCTCTTGCGATATACTTACCTTGATTAATCGCAAGTCTTATCGAACGTGTGCTTTTTAAGCCCTTTATTCTTGCTATTTCATTAATACCAATAAATTCATCCATACTCACAGATTAACTCTGAAGTCGGAAAAGTGTTCCTGTTTCCCTACTTTTGTAACATACCAACACAAATTACTCTTATTAAAATCAAATCGGACATTATTTACTTCAAAAATCCAATAATCGTTTTATCCGTGCAAGTTAGTGAAATTAGGACAAACAGCGATGACGATTCGTTTTTTAGATAAAAATTTTGGAATTTTGAGGACATTTGTGATACCCAAAAGAGACTTTTCGTCCGGTTTCAGAACGCATAAAACGATTACTTCCGACCTCTATAATTCAAACACAAAGCCAACCTTGCCGAATAATCCTTTTATTCGTTCAGACAAAATGTCCCGTTAAAATACATCAATACTTTAGGGCAAATTTCGCAAACTGTTCCGTTTTCCTAAACTACCTCAAAAAATACAACTGTTTGTAAAGTAACATAAGAAAACAGAAAAAGTAACACAACGTTTCAGAATTTTACAAAAATACAGATCTAATATAATCATGCTAGAATTGCTATATAAGGAGTGATTAGATGATTAATACAAAAGATCAAATGTCATTTATTCGCAATTTTTTAGTTTGTGATGGTATAGACTTTTTTCTTGGAGCAGGAGCCTCTTTATCTGCGGGTATTCCAAGTGGACAAAATTTAGTTTGGGAGTTTAAAAAAGAAATATATTGCTCTGAAAATAATGTTTCAAGAGAGTTATTTAAGGACTTGCAGTCGGAACGAAATAGAAGAAAATTACAAGATTATTTTGATTCTTTAGATGGTTTTCCAACAATAGGTGCAAAGGAGGAATATTCTTTTTATTTCGAAAAATGTTATGATAATACTGCGGCAAGAAACGCTTTTATACAGAAACTTGGTGCACATGTTGGACCAACAAGGGGACATCTTTGTCTTGCCAATTTATTTATAAACAGTAAGGTAAAAAATATATGGACAACAAATTTTGACGAGTTAATTGAAGCGGGGATTAAAACATTAGCACCTCAATATTCGTTTAATATTGTATCTTCAATACAAAAAGATAGTATTTTCCAAATAGCAAATAATAGTTTTTCTAATATCATAAAATTACATGGTGATTATAGATATGATTCCTTACAGAATACAGAACAAGAATTACAGGAACTAGAAAAACAATTATCAGATTTATTCTATGAGGAGCTAATTAATAAAGGTCTTGTTGTTATTGGTTATGCAGGAAATGATGAATCTGTAATGAAAGTTCTTGAGGACAATATAAATAATAAAGATTTTTTAAGTAAAGGGATATATTGGTGTAAACCACGAAATACAACTTTATCTGAACGTGCAAATGTTTTTATGGAAAAGGCATGTAAAAATAATGAATTATCTTGTGTTATTGAAATTGATAGTTTTGAAGAATTTTTAAATTCTATATATAAAAATTAGGAACATAAAAATCCTATAATAGATGAACGATGGAACGATTTTGACAATAGGAAAAAAGAGATTAATTTTTCTTCTGATAAAACGGCTCAAAGTCCATTGAAAATGAATACCTTTGTCTCAACAGAATTACCTTCTTGCAATGTATTTGAAACAGATATAAAAACCTGGAAGGAACTGAGAGAAGTAACAGGTACAAATAATATAATTGCAGGGTTATTTAATGGAAAAATATATTCTTTTTGTAAGGATGATAAATTAAAAGCAATCTTCAATAATCATATAAAATCAGAAATTTCAATTGAATTTCCTGAAACTGAATTGTTAAGTAAACCGAATTTTGTATATATAGGATTATTATATGAACTAATAAAAGTTTCATTATTGCAAAATTCAAATATACAAATTTTTGGAAGAAATAAATACTACTTTGTAGATTCTATATCAGACCATCAAAATAAAGCTCGTTTCACATACAAACGATATTCTGCTTTTGAAGTTCAATTGTCGTATTTAAATGAAAAAATTTACCTATCTATAATCCCAACTGTTTATTTACCCAATAAAAATGGCAGTGAAGTCAATAAATCATACAAACAAGTTGAAATAAATAGCATAATGTCAAGCATATATAATGCTGATTATGGTAAGATCCTAAAAGATTTAAATACATTTCTTCGCACAAAAGGTAGTAATGAAATTGTATTCACAAATGGTGATTTTTCTATAAAATTTAACTTTGTATGTTTTTCATACAAATTATTGTCAAATTCAAAATATCCACAGGTATCTTCATATAAATTTGACGAACCCGAAATGTTATTTGATGTAAATAATGCAAACCATAAAAGTATAAACCAGTTAAAAGGATTACAAAAATATGCTCCTATTGATTACTCTTTTGAAACTACAGAAAAGCCACCTATTAAACTTGCCATTTTAACGCCGCTTCAACAATCAGACAATATTATAAGGCATTTAAATAGCCTGAATACTAGACATGCAGCCAAAAGCAATGAAATGTTTCTACCAAACTATGAAGGATTTTATGAAACATACAAAAGAGCATTAAATATTCCATCACAAAATGACTCTCAACTGTTCAGAACATACGATGAAAGCAATATGCTTCGTGTTAAAACAAAAACGTTTGTTGAACATATAAAATCTCAAATTGATTATTTTCAAACTCAAGCTTCTGATTTTGAGGTTTTAGTTATATATATTCCGAAATCATTTACAAAATTCAGAGAAGATAGCAATTATGATCCTGATTTTAATTTACATGATGCTATTAAATTATATGGAACCAATAAAGGTGTAAAAATTCAATTTATAGAAGAACAATCTTTAGATGCGTATGATAAATGTAAAGTGATGTGGGCATTGTCAACAAGTATATATGCAAAAGCGTCAGGAGTCTTATGGCATCCTGTAGTTTTGGATGAAGAAACTGCTTTTGTCGGGATTAGTTATGCAAAATCCAACACAAAGGGAATATGTATAGGTTGTAGCCAATTATTTGATTCAACAGGAACCGGAATAAGATTAATATTGAAAAAATTGGACGATCCTCAATATATAGGTAAAAATCCATACATGAAACGAGATGAAGCAAGAATAACAATAAGCAAATTGAGGGAAGAATACTACAAGTGCGATCCTGTTGCTAAATTACGAAGAATTGTAATACATAAAACAACACCTTTTACGCATCAAGAAATTGTAGGATTTACTGAAGCCTTAGAAGGGATTGCTGATGTTGAACTACTACAAATTCAAGGATATTCTCCGTATCGTGCTGTGAAATATTTGATAAAAGAAGGGAAACCTTTTCCAAACGGCTTTCCTATTGAGCGGGGAACTGCAATAAAATTGTCTAATGATACTTTTCTGCTTTGGACACATGGCTGCGTTGTAAGCAATGATATAGGAAATGGTAAAAACAATTACTATAAAGGAAGTCGAGGAATCCCTATCCCTGTATTAGTAAAAAGATTCTACGGAAAAGCATCAGGAGATACCATTGTGCAAGAAATTTTGATGCTAACAAAAATGAATTGGAATAGCGGGGATAATTTGTATAAAAATATGCCTGTAACACTAGACTTCGCAAAGACACTTGCTAGGATGTCTAAGCAAAAAGAAGCATTGTACAATAAATCTTATGACTTTAGGTATTTTATGTAGTTAAAACAAATAACTTAACATTGATGCTTATAAAGAATTTTCTTGGTAATATAATACTAGTAGGAGATCTATGCAAAATCAATTATTAGAAAAAAAACATGACAAGATTGGTCCCATATTAAAATTACCAAAATATGGGAGTGTTGAATTGTCATATAGAAATAAAGAATCAGAAGAAGCTATACTAAATCCTATTGAGACTTCATTTTATAATATTAGTGATACTCAAACCAATATAAATATAGAAACAAATGCCTTGGTATATTCTGATAATTGTTATGCTTTATATAATTTAATAAAAAATAATATCAAAGTAGATTTAATATATATTGATCCCCCGTATTGTACTGGTGAAAAATTTATATCAAGAAACTTAGAGCAAGCATATAATGATGATTTATCACTTGAAGAGTATATTGATTTTATGAGAAAAAGATTAATTCTCTTAAAAGAAGTTTTATCTGATAATGGTTCTATATATGTTCATATTGGTCATCAAATGGTTGCATATATAAAAATATTAATGGATGAAATATTTGGGATAAGCAATTTCAGAAACATAATAACAAGAAAAAAATGCAGCAGTAAAAATTATACAAAAAATCAATATGCAAATTTAAATGATTTTGTTCTATTTTATACAAAAACAAGAAATTATACTTGGAACAAACCTGGTATAATGCCAGATGAAGAGTGGATTCTAAAAGAATATCCAAAAGTAGATAAGAATGGCAGATACAAATTAGTCCCAATCCATGCTCCAGGAATTCGTAATGGTGAAACAGGGAAAAAATGGCGTAATATGCTTCCTCCACCAGGGAAACATTGGCAATATACTCCAGAAAAATTAGAAGAAATGGATAAAAAGGGAGAAATTCATTGGTCTTGCAATGGAAATCCAAGACGAAAGGTTTATTTTGATAATAATAAATTATTGGGCATAACTGACTATTGGGATAATTATAGGGATGCTTATCACCAAAGTATAAAAATTACAGGTTATCCTACCGAAAAGAATTTAGATATGCTAAAAATGATAATAACTGCAAGCAGTAACCCTGGAGATACAATTTTAGATGCATTTTGCGGTTCTGGCACCACATTACAAGCAGCGGACGAATTAGACAGAAACTGGATTGGTATTGACCAATCTCCTATTGCTTTAAAAACTTGTTTAAAAAGACTAAATTATGGACTATGTGCAATGGGGGATTATGTAAAGCCTACTAAGAAGTTTCCTAAAAGTGGTAAATGCAAGCATAAATACAATATCTATATAGAAAAATCTAAATGTATTAGTTATAAAGAAATTATAAGTTCTATTGAATCAAATTAACTAAGTAACCAGTTTGCTTCAATTCTCTCTTCCGCAAGTTTTAACGTGGTAACTCTTACATTACCATCCCAAGAACCATCAATATGACAAGTTTCATTCCAAGTATCATTATGTAAAAGTCCTGGTCCATCTGAAAGAAAAATTATTTTGAGTTTTTTATTTGATTTCTCACAGTATCTTTGGATTTTATCTACTTTATTAGAATTTCCACCTGTTCTATCATCAGATTGTGCACCACCTCTTGTAGAATCATATCTTGCAAAACCAACAGCTAACAACCTATTATCGCTAACATTAGATATTACAAAATCGCAAGGACAATTATCATCAAAATCACAACAAATCGTCGAAAGTTCAATATCTCGCCCGGCTCCCCTTGGTCCGTCGATAGAAAATCTATCTTTAAATTGTTTTTCAAACCATGTAAAAAATCTATCTGTTAATAAATAGCCAGATTGTCCCCTAGAATCATATTCTCCGATTAAAACTGCTAATGCCGATAAAGTATCTGAACTCATAGTTTTTAGTTGCTCTTTTAGGATATTTATATCTTTAAAGGAATATGCATAATTATCTATCAGCATTTCTGTTGGAACTTTTTTAATCTTTTTTGTCATTTCAGTATCTAGAATTGGGCACACACATCTTCTGTATAACTTTAACAAAGACATTCTTTGCTTACTGTCAATATTTACTGAACGAATTTCTTTAAGTAATGACTCCGAAGAAATAGAATTATTGACCAATTTTATAAATAAATTAATATCATCTATATATTTTTCTCTGGAAGCTTCTAAAATCTCTGGAAATTTTATAGAGGTATCTATTGCTGTAATAATTTTGCTTGGTTCTTTGATATATTTAAAGTAGCTCATTAGTTTCTCCTATAGATACTTTTATCATAAAAATAATCAAGAGAAAATCCCTTAGTATTTTATGTTGTTATGTAAATCTTTCGGATGCTTTATTTGCTCTTTCACGCTAATGTGTTGTCTGCGTTAGGAGGTTTTTATGAAAGAAGTTATCGGATATATCATTTGCGAAGAAGAATTCAAGAAAGTCAGTAAATGGGCAGAGGATGCGTATAATATTGCTGTAATAGTTGATTACTTTGTTTGTAATCAGCCAGAAATGGAAGAGTGCTATAATCTTGCTCCAGTTATTAAATATTTAAGAAATAATGCGGATTTGTTAAACGCATTTTTATAGGTGCCGAAAATAATTTAGATAAAACTAATTAATACTTTTGTAATTATTATATTTTTATAATAATATTATTAGCAATAAGGAGCTTTGTATGTCAGATTTAAAAACATTAAAGGAATTGTTTGGGGAGCGGATTTATAAAATTCCGGATTATCAAAGAGGATATATTTGGGATGATCAGCAATTATCTGATTTTTGGGAAGATTTATTAAACATTAATGATACTCCATACCATTATATGGGTGTATTGTCTTTAAAAGAAAATAACAATAATGAATTTGAAATTATTGACGGACAACAAAGACTAACTACGTGTATTATATTATTGCAATCTATTATTGAATTTGCAGAGAAAAATAATTTTACTAGAAACAACAATAAAATAATTTTTTCTGAATATGAAAGAGATTCCATTGAAAATATAACAAGCAAATATCTTTACGAAAATAATATAGTTACCCATAAAAGACACTATAAATTTCAATATATTTGCGACAGAGAAAGTTCTCTATATTTTAACCACATAATATTAAATGAACCGAATGCACCTGAACTTCAGAAGACTTTATATACAAATAAGCTAGAAAATGCAAAACTATTTTTTGAAAAAAAGTTAAACAACTTATATAACAAAGAGAATGAAAGTGAAATCAAAGAAGTTTATTCTCAGTTAGTAAACAAATTAAAATTTAATGAATTTATTATAGAAAAAGATTTTGATACCAATGTAGCCTTTGAGTCAATGAATAATAGGGGGAAAAAATTATCAACACTAGAATTATTAAAAAATAGACTATTGTTTTTAACAACTATTATTTCTGATAATAAGAATGATATTAATGAAACAAAAGCAGCAATTGTAGAAGCTTGGGCTGAAATATATAAACAACTTGGGAAAAATAGAAATTACAATAAAGAATTATTAGATGATGATTTCTTAAAGACTCATTGGATATTTTATTGGGGATATTCTAGACAAAAAGGAAATGATTTTGCAGAATTTTTATTAAAAAAGAAATTTGTTAGAAAAAATATATACGACAGCGTAAAAGAAAATAAACAAATAGTAGAATCTGATTACACAGAAATAGATGATGATGAAATTTTTAATAATGATACAAACTCTAATAATCTTACCCTAAGTGTGATAAATCATTATGTAAAAAGTTTAGAGGGGAGTGTTTGTTATTGGGTAGACTCATTTTCCCCGAAAACAGCTTCACGATACAGAGATAAACAAGATATAGTTGAATTGCTGGATAAATTTAATAGAATTAATGCTGGGACACATTTCCGCCCATTGATTACAGTTGCATTACAAAAATATGAAGAATGTAATCTAACAAAAGATCTTTTAATTAAACTTCTTCAAACAATTGAAAGGTTTGTTTTCATTGTTTTTGCGTTAAGTCACTTTAGAAGAAATAGTTACGATGCGAAATTTTATAATTATTCAAAAGACTTATATCATGGCTACAACAATGTTACCGTAGAAAAAATAATAGAAGATATGAATAATATCCTTGAACACGATTGTCTAGCATCGGATGGAACTATAAAAGCTGATTTTATGGAATATATTCAAAAAGAATTTGAAAATAGTGATGGGTATTACACATGGGATAAAATTAGATATTTTTTGTATGAATACGAGATGTCATTAACTGAAGATAAAATAAGAAATCCTAGGGTTACTCCTGAAATATTATTAAAAGATAAAGATAAAACAATTGAGCATGTTTATCCACAGACTGATATTGATGATTATTGGGTAAAAAGATTTGGCAATTTATGTGAAGAACAGAAACAATATTATAAAAATGCAATAGGAAACCTTTTGTTATTGTCTCAGCCAATAAATTCAGCATTACAAAATGATTCATTTGATGAAAAGAAAAAAACTAAATTATCCGAAGATGGTAAAACAACATTAAGGACGGGATACAATGAAGGTTCTTATAGCGAGCAAGAGGTTGCGAAAGAACCAGAATGGAATTCTCAAACAATTATAAATCGTAGTAAAAAATTAATTGAATTTATGGAAAACCACTGGAATATTAAATTTAATACATATTGTAAAGAAAGACTGATTAATCCCATATTGGCATTGCATCCAATAGAAGACTAATTAAGACCCGTTCAAAAAGTGTTCAACAGGTCGATTAAGGCGGGTTGGATATGACTTATATAATAAACCATCATCAAAACATTTAAGGCTTTAAAATGGCAAATTCAAGAAAATTACTCTTCATAAGTTATACCCAAAATCTTTTCTTCAATTTCTCGGATTGTTTCAGGAGATATTTCTCGACGGTTTTCTTTTTTTGGGGTGTGTTTATCGTTTAAAACTTTATCCTCATAAGTTTTTACGTTTTTCAGCAACGTCATAATTTTAGTTACTGTATGCAATCTTGATGGTTCAACCCTTTTCCCGTTTGATATATCTGCTCTTATTGCTTCTAAAAGGGTTCTGCCGAAATTATATAAATCTTCATGGAAAGTTGTTTTGGATTTTATGTATTCAAGCCGTTTATTTTCCCAATTATCAGCAGATTTCCAACGGCGGAGAGTTCTTTCATTGACATTTAATTGTTTTGCTATACTTTCTAATGTCATAAAATTTTCAGTATAAAGTTTTGCGGCAGTTTCTGCTAAAATGTGTTTTTTCATATTCTGAGTACCTCCGGCATACACAAGATAACTCATTTTTCAGCATTTTCAAGTTCTGTTTTATTATAAATTTCATCAAGCGGGTTATAATATTCTTTTCCCTGATTTTCTATTAGATTTTTGTATATTTTAACAAAATTGGCTAAACTGTAATACCCTAATGATTTTTGGATAAATGTAACAGGAATGTTTTGTTTCAAACATAAATTGGCAAAATTGTGCTGTAAGTCGCTTGGGTATAGTCTTTGAATTCCAAGTTGTATGGATAAACCTCTTAAAACAACTCCTTCAAAATATTGCTGAGATGATTTTTGTGAATTGAATTTAAAAACAAAATCGCTGGGCGTAGGATTTGTCTTTTTTAATTTCTTTTGCAAAATACCTGCTATTTTATTATCAATCTTAAGTGTTCTTGCTGCAGTTCCGCCTTTGTTTACTACAAGGCGTTGTTCATAAAGAAAATATTTCAGAAAAATAGTGTTATTCTCAAAATTTATCCTATCCCAGGTTAATCCTAATAATTCCGCCACACTTGCACCTGTTGATAGTGAAATATATAGAACAGGGTATGCAGCAGGGTATTTTAATTGACAAATCTGCAATAAATATGCAATCTCTTCTTCTGTTAAAATATTCATATCAAGGGCATAGACATTTTGAATGATTTTATCGCCCCTTGTAACAAGACTATTTGTTTTAGGACAGACTGATCTTATGATTCTTTTTAGTAATGAGATATACATATTGACAGATGCCAGCTGAAATCCGTTGTCAAACATATAATGTTTGTATTTTGAAACTGTCTGTGTTGTTATTTCTCTTATCGTTAAATTGTCAAAATGTGCTTGCAAATGATTTTTATAATCTGTTTTTTCATGCATAAACCTTTCCAATTTGTTTTCCAGACGCAGACGGGTTAAATAAATATTTGCCGCTTTTTTAAACTCCATATTAAGAGGTTCCTCAGCTTTCATCGAGTATATTTTGACCTTTGGCGGGTTTATATTATTTCTGAAATATTTAATCTGTTCTTTAGTGAATTCAGTTTTTATCTTTCTTAAAAAGGCATTACCATTATAGGCATAAGGCTGTTCTATTTTTTGTTCGGATTGCAGTTGCTTTTGAGTTCTGTATAATGCTTCTGATGCGGATAATTTTTCTTTTGTCAGGTAATATTTTTTGAAACAAGTATATATCTCCTCAGGTATAGAATTTTCTGAGCAATTATGATAATTGGGTAATATTCCTCTGAACCCGTCTTTGTTGTAATTCCTGAGAATTTTGGTAAATGTAGGATATGGAATCTTTTTATAGCCGGAGGTTTCGTTAAATAAGTCAACAACCTGTCTTAAGTTTTTTGTACCGGCTTGATGGACAAAGTTCAATAATTCCGCATATCTTTTTACTTTGTTTTGAGTTTCTTCACCAAATTTTAGAAGTTCTTCATATCCATCTTCCTCCTCAATAATGATTGGTTTAAAACTACTAATGACAGGCGGAGTATAATTATTTGTTTTGGAAATCTTTTTGGGATTAAAAAAATATGTATCATTGTTTTTTATAATCACCTGAGTTTTTAATAAATCAGATAATATATCTTTCACTTTCTGCTCCTGAAGTTCAGATACTACTATAATTTCATCAAGGCTGAATTTGTCTAATCTTCTTGCTATTTTTATTATTAAATCCTTATTTTTCAATTGTTAGTCCTTTCACCTGTTTTACATCTATTTTGTGTAATCCGTTTGTTTTGGCTAAATTCTCCAGCAGAGAAATCCCTTTAATCACTTGTCTAAAACGATTTGTTTTCTCAAAAAATATTTCTTTGGCTTCATCAGTTATTTTAATTTCGGATAACTCTTCGACAATAATGTCCAGGTCGTCTTTAGAAAAAGGTTTAAACTCAATAATCTCGGAAATTCTGTCATATAGATGTCTGTATTTACCAAGTTTTGTTTTTGCTTCCTGCATTCCTATTAATACTATGGGTACTCCTGTTAAGTCGTGTAAATCTCTTAAGGTTTCAACAATTCTGTGACGGTTGATAAGATAATCCACTTCATCAATGATTATGACTTGCGGTTTTAATCTTAAATGAGTGATACATTGTTCTATAAGATCTGCCATTTTTGTGGAAGGAGATTCACCTAATTCATAAACGATTTTTTCTAATAACCATCTGCAAGTCATTTTATTTTGCGCCCTTACATAGACTGCATCATTGTTTGTAGCCCACCATACTGCGGTTTGAGTTTTACCTAATCCCGGATCTCCGTAAATTAATCCCATCTTAGGCACTTCATTGGATTTATCTATTAATTTATTCATTAATCCTATGAAGTTTTTGACATTACGAGTTTTTACAAATAATTTGTGCATCAAAACCTCCTTATCAGCCATATATTTGTTCATATTCATCAGTTAATTTATATTCTGAAATCCAGTCCTGCTCTTTTTTAGAGAGAGTTTCTTTATTTAGAAGATATTCATACTTTTCAAACCTTGTTTGAAAACAGCCGCTAAAATTTTCATTATTTTCCTCTTGTTTTATTTCAAGCCTGAATTGATTTAATTCATCATCATTTTGCTTTTCAATCAAATCCATTGTTAATAAAGGTGTATAAACCTGATTTCGTTTTAGATGATTTATATATTCTTGTTCTGTTCTTTTTTCTAATTGTTTTTTTAATTTTGTTTTTTGCTTAAGTTCTTCTATATCTTTGGCTTCACCAAGATAATTTGCCAGAGGATGGATAGACTCAACCCTTTTTGCTTCACACAAAAACTCTCCGTTCAATTTATAAACCTTGATTGAACTTAAGTTGAACAGGCTATATTTGATAATGACTTCTTTTTTGTACCCGAATAGAGCTTCATCATAATAATTGTTCTTCAAGAATAAAATACCATTTCTATAAATTTTCTTTATTTCTCTAATCATCATAAGATCGTCTAACGTTTCTATATTAACGCCTTCCCCTTTACCGCTTTCAAGGACTTCGCCTATTGTTTTTCCTTTTACGTGTGGACACGGCTGCTCGTAATGATATTTTATGAGCCAATTTTTAATAAAATTTGTCACTTGTTCAAGAGTCGGGATATTTGTCTTATAAAGTATCTTATGTAATTTTTCGTTTCGCTTTAATTGTGCCGGTTTTTTAATAATACTCGTTCCTGAGTATGAAGGAAGCAAGACTTCGCAGCTGTCCTGTAATTCTCGAAACAACCTTTCAATAGGTTTTGCTTTTGCATTATATGGCTTTGCATAGACCGGTTGAATTCCGAGATTGGTAAATAAGCCGCTTAAGCCATTTTCAATAAAATATTTTGCTTTAAATGCTTTGCCGTTATCCTGATAAACAAACTTAGGCACCTTGCCTAAATTTATTATGGAATTTCTTAGGGCACTTGCAATACACTGAGTATTTTCTTCCAGCATTATTTCAAACCCGACAAATCCGCCGGATTTCCAATCCTGATAGGCAACCATCATTGGTCTGACAGGTTTTCCGCTATATGGATGTTTAACAAAAAATGATAATCTGTGTCCGTCACCGACAATAACATCTCCGACTTCAAGTTTTGAAACATCTCTTGTTATATACGGTAAAACTTTGTCATGCAAAGCTTTATTCCCTTCTCTTGCCTCTATCCAGGTGTTATAATGCTCGTTTTTATAATTATTCGCAAATCTTCTGTATGTTAAATCGCAACACAAATTTTTAAATCCACGTTGTGTTAATGCTAACTTTGTTAGTTTGATTGCTTTTCCAATGTTTAACTGATTAGGATGTAATAAGTTTTTAAGTAATTCAGCTTCCTCTTCAGGTTTCATTAATGTTTTTTTAGTCTTTTCACCAAATGTATAATTGTTAATTAAACAATGCCAATCATCATTGTAGTTACGGAGCTTTTTATGCCACTCATAAATTGTTCCGATTGCAACTTTGCCTATTACATTAAATAATTCTTCACAAATACAATTATTGTTATATGCGTCAAGAAAATCTTTTCCGGCAATTGTTCTATTTTTCTTACCGGTTCTAAACTCATCCCATTTTTTGATTAAATCATATTTTGCAAGAGCCAATTTCTTTTGTCCTTCCGGAACAACATACGATATCGGGGCTGTTAAAGCAGATTTTTCTGTGATGGCTGTTACTTTTTCTCTAACATTTTCTTCTAAAGATGTTACTAAAATTTCGTAAGATTTAGAGCATTTTCTGATTACATATTTGTTTTTACTAATGGCTTTACGAACAGCTCTTTCAGATATACCTTTAATTTTTGCAAGTTCTTTTGTCGTAATCCAGTCTATATTTGAATTTTGCATTATTATCTCCTCTCACACATTAACTCTGCTTTCCTCAAAAGTGTAGTCAATGTATCCATATCGAAACATATTAGTTTTGATTTTTTCAATGCTCAAAAATCACTGTTTAAGTGATATTGAAAAAACAAAATTTTTGATGTATTAAGAAAAATTTTAAAACGGAACTAAACGGAACCCAAGAAGGTTCCGTTTGTACTATAATTAAGAAAAGGTGTAATATGGTTAGAAATTCTGAAACAGAACCTGTATGGTCAAAATACATAACTGAAGATAATTTGCCGACAGAAGATTTAAAATATCTCTGCTCTATTATTGGCTTAGAGGCGACTAAAAAATTAATGTTCAATGCTGCAGGAGAAAAGTTTTCAATCCATGCTCACTGCAATCAACAATACAAAAAGCAGTATATTATTGAGAATTATCTTGATGCAACAAGCATATGATTAACTCCTATTAGGAAAACACACTGTCAAAAGGGTTTTTGCTTTTGGCGGGGGTCAGCCCG